>ERZ869909.1187-NODE-1187-length-22149-cov-4.665594_pt1 | contig 22149 bp, 17 predicted proteins | sample MGYA00520892_ERZ869909 | MGnify/ENA primary metagenome ERZ869909 (study PRJEB32215, sample SAMEA104723947) | bioreactor metagenome | biome: bioreactor; feature: anaerobic bioreactor; material: water | place: China | collected 2015-03-12 ... | reverse complement strand
ACGACTGCCACTGGACGGCCGGTGTCTTTACTTATCTGGTCCAGGCGCCCAATCACACCTTCCAGCGCCTGGCGACGCTGCTCCTCAGTCGCCGTACGGCGGTCCAAGCCGAAGGTGATGGCAGGCGGTCCGCCGTGCTCGTCCAGCTTGACCGTCACGCGCGGAGCCAGCCCGCCCAGCAGATCCTCGAGCCGAAGCTTCAACCAACGCGTCTCGGCGTAAAGCGACCTGAGTAGGCGGGTGGCGACATCGTAAAGATTCGTTGCGGTAGAAACATCAACGCCCACGATGATTGGCTTTGGCCGCGCAACCTGCGCCAGCGCTGCTGCGTTGGCGATTGCCGAGCTCTTGCCCATACGCCGCGGTCCGTAAACGAGCAGAGTCGAACCGGAGAGCATGGCAGTTCGGATACTCGTCAGTTCTTCCTCGCGGTTGGCGAAGTGATAGCCGGTTACGTGTTCACCGATTCGGAATGGATTGTTGGTGCCGTCCGGCATACAGGCTCCCTTCCACCATCTAGCGATTCACTTAAAGGTGAATCACCTTCTAGAGAAGTACTGCTGGTTGGATAGTAACAGACCCGCTCAGCATCAGAGTCAAAACTTAGAACATCAACTCCCAACCTGATATCACGCCAGGTCTTAAGGCGGTCTCCGAACGAGATGTAGTTCCGACAATGCAAAGCTTAGGCTTCGTCGTCCAGTCGCAAAGAGGCAGCTACACCAAGCTGCTTGCAACCGCTGCAATCCTCGGTTTAGGAGTGAGAACATGTACACGGAATCGACACATCCCCAAAAACGTGTCGAAAGATTCACGATTCGTCGACATGACTCGCGCCTCCTGGATGCCACGAGTCAATGTCCCACATCAAACAGCCTGTTTCGCGAATTCCCCCCTGAGGCGCTCGAGCACGCCCGTAGGCGGCACGCTGTCGGGACCCGCAAGCGCAAGGAGTGCGGCCCCGGCACAGGGTGGGAACATTGCCGGGACGAAACCGATGTCGTCGACCGAAGACTCGAGCCGAGACAGGAAGGCATCGCGCACGAACGGGTTGTCGCGCAGGACCGAGCCAGCCGTTGCCACCTTCGGCCTGCTGCCCGGGCGCCGCGACCTGTACTGCCTGGCGAGCGCCAGTGCCATGTCGCCCAGCTGGCTGCCGGCCCGCTCCAGGATCGCCTTCGCCGCCTCATCCCCATGCCTGGCGGCATCGTGCACGCGGGGAGCGAGCGCGGCGATGTCTGACTGGTTCCGGTGCGTGGCATAGAGCCACCTGGTGATTTCGCGGTACACGTCGGAGAACACGCGGCCCCGGTGATCGGCAAGGCCCGAGTGTTCCTGCAGGGCAGCAAGCAACATGCCCGAGCTGCGGCGACCGTCGGCTATCTCCAGGGCTACCCGTATGGCCTCACGGGCGATAGCGTACGCGCTGCCTTCGTCCCCGAATTGTGGTCCCCACCCGCCCACGTAGTGGCGTTCACCCGCTCCGAGCACTGCCAGGCCGACTGAGCCGGTACCGGCCGACACGAGTATGCCGGGCGAGCAGGCGAACGCGCCCGCCCAGGCGATGTACGCATCGCTGTCCAGCCCCACCCGGCGCGGTGAAAACGCAGCGCGTCCCAGCAGTTGCCGGGCGAGCTCATCCTCGCCGGGGCCTTCCAGTCCTGCCGTGCCGATGAAGGCGGCATCGATCCCGGAGCCGGGCGGCAGGCGAGCCGCTTTCGCAGCGCGGTCGACCGCCTGCCCGATCTGCTGGCTCGCCGCCGCGAGCGAGCCCGTCCTGAAGTTGGCCGCGCCGGCACTTCCCCGCCCGAGCAGGCTGCCGTCCGAGCCGATGAGCAGCGCCCGCGTCTTGCTGCCGCCGGCGTCAACCCCTAGGAACGCCCGCAAGGATCCGTCCCTCCTGCGGCACCGCTCATCAGAGGTGCCTCACGCGCGTGGCCCAGTAGGCCATGTCCGGGAGGCGGCCGCCTCGCTCCTGCACATTCGCGCTTGTGAGGGTGTCGGGCTGGTGCCCGCCAGCCACCATGATCTCCGTCGCACGGCTCACCAGCGCATTCATCAGTGCGGCGCCGGCGACGGTCGAGACCGGCCCGACCTTCGAAGGGTGTCCTTCGATTTCCACGACGGCGTCGCCATACGGTACGCAGTTGTCCAGCACCAGGTCGACGACGTCGGCCATGAGCTTGCCCGAACTGTGGCGTGAAGTGACGTGCGCTGCGGTCTCGAGCGAGGTCACGCCGACGCTGCGGCAGCCGCGCTCCCGGGCGGCGAGCGCGAGCTCGATCGGGTAGGAGTTCCTGCCTGAGTTCGACGCTACGATGAGCAGGTCGTGTTCAGACATGTCCGTGTGTGAGACGATCACGCCGGCCAGACCTTCCAGCCGCTCGAGTGCCGTGCTCCGGCGGGCGCCGTCATGAAGCATCAGGGGCGAGTCAAGCAGCGGATGAATGGCGGCCAGTCCCCCCGCGCGATAGAAGACCTCCTCGGCCAGCATGTGCGAGTGCCCCGAGCCCGCCACGTACACGAGTCCGCCGCCTTCGATCGTGCTTGCGATCCAGCTGGCGGCGGCCTCCATGTTCTCTGCCTGACTGTCGCGGAGCTTGACCAGGACGTTGATCGCATGCTCGAGGTAGCGCGCCCGCGCGTCTGTCTCCAGTGGTGCGTCAGGTGGTTTCACGGCAGCCTCTTTCCCATGACGATCGTTCCGGGCCAGGCATCGCTGGCGGGCGTCAGCTCACTGAAACCGAGCTTTCGGTAGAAGCCCTGCGCACGCACGTTGCGGACGCCGACTCCCAGGTGCACCCCGGGGGAGCCTTCCTCGGCCAGGGCCGCGAGGGCGGACTCCATCATCCGCGTACCCTGCCCCCTGCCCTGTGCGTGCTGGAGCAGGTCGATGTGCTGGTGTGACGGATAGGATTCGAGGTCGGCGGGCAGCGCCATGTCGTAGTCGTACAGTTCACTGATCAGCTGCTCATCACGCGACCGCGCGTCGCGCTGACCGCTCGGCCGCGAGTAGCGTGCCTGCAGGGGCGGCAGCCACTCCTCGTGCACGCGCCTGAAGAAGCCGGCCGTGTCCAGGGCGCCGAGGGCGTAGCCGCACACGCCACGTTCGTCCTCGAGCACGAACGCGAGCGCGGGCTCCAGGCTCACGTACGGACCGACATAGAGGTGGCCAAGCAGGTCACCGTCTTGATAGAGTCCCGTCGCGTCCTCGCCGGAGTCGCCTGTCTGCAGGCAGACGGCGTACACCGCGCCCAGGTCACCGGGCTCGTACGGCCTGATCGCGAAGCTGTCAGTCGCCATGGCCTGCAGGTCGCCGGTACGTGATCAGGCCCTTTTCCAGGGGCAGCCGTCGCTGGATCTCGGCTGCCAGGCCACCCCGATAGGTGTTCGGCACGGGATCGGGCTGCCTGAAGCTCCGTTCGCGGCCCTCGGCACGGGCTGCGGCGTAGCCGTGCAGCAGCGAGACCTCCTCGTTTGCCTCCCACATGTACTCGTAGACGGCATGGAGCAGCTCGCGGTTCTCGAGGTGGGTGAGCCGTTCGAACAGTGTTGACACCCGCTTCGCCAGATCGCCCAGTTGTAGGAGCTCGGGTGAGCCGGGCGATGGCTTGGCGCCGTCCAGCACCGCCTGGCTCAGCTCGAGTATCAACCCGGCCTGCTCCCCCGCCTGGAAGGGCAGGTAGTGCAGGTCGCCGAGCAGCCGCACCTCCTCCAGCGTCAGGTGGTCGCCTTCGTGCAGCGCGAACCGCGGCAGCCACTCCTCGAGCCCGTGCGCGTACGCCGCTGCCGGCTCGTAGTTCGACGGATCGGCGAGGTAGAGGCCGAGCGTGTAAAGCGGAATAAAGTTCGCCTCGAACTCGCAGTTCGGGTTCGATATGATGCCGCGAATCACACTCGTCAGCCCGGGATCTCGGCCCGCCAGCGGTCCAAGGTACACGCGGCGGATGTCGTAATCGTTGGCGTGGAAGTTGTCCCAGATCAGGGGCTTGCGGCGCAGCACCTTGCCGACGCGGCGCGCGTCCTCCACGCTGATGGTTTCCGAGACGATCTCCGGTCCTGTCCAGAAGACGTCGATGTCGGGATGCAGGTGCTCGCCGAGCTCGGAGAGGTAGGGCGAGGTCGCTGCGTTGGGCACCGAGCGGCGGTCGCAGTACTCGGTGGGGCAGAACCAGAGCCGCGCTTCGGGGGACTCGTGGCGGATGAAGTCCAGGAGGTCATTGGCCACGCTGTACTGGGCATGGGCGAACGACCTGAACATGTGCCTGGCGGCCTCCGGCAGGTCCGGAGGGATGTCATCGAAGAGGAGGGTGAAGTCGCGCACACCGAGACCGATGAGCTGCCTGACCTTGCGATGCAGCGCCTCCGTGTCGGCCGGATCCGCGTAGTTCATGTCCAGGCCGGGGGCGATCGCGTAGTTCACCTGAAGGCCAGCCCGGAGGCAGGCTCCGAAGAGCATCCGCAGCGCTGCCTCCTCGTCGGCCGAGTAAAGCGAGCGCCACTCCGCCCGCAGTTTCAGGTCATCCTTCGGCCCGTAAACATACGTATCCAGCCCCCAGGCGGCCATGCGCGGGAACAGCTCCATTCGCTGCTCCTGCGACCATGGCCGCCCGTAGAACCCTTCGATCACCCCGCCAAGGAGAGTGTTTCCATCCTTCACTTCTCAGCCTCCACTGCAGGATCAACCGTCAGGAAGCGCCCCTGCGCAATCGCTTCCTCTAGTGCCTGAACTCCGACTCCCCATGCCCCGGCGTGCGCCGGCAGGGACGCGAAAGCGACCGACATTTGCCGGCCCAGCAGCGCAAGGGATCGCAGCCGGAGTTCTGCCATCAGCCTGTCCAGGAACGGCTGGCCGGCGCTGGCCAGCTGGCCGCCGATGACTATGTGTGTTGCGCCCGAGATATTGACAACGCTTGCCAGTGCCCTGGCCAGGTGGACCACGAGCTCCTCCAGCACCAGGCTGGCAACCTTGTCGCCATCCCGTGCTGCTTCGCATGTTGCAGTGAACGTGACGCCGGCCTCCCAGTCGAGCGACGTGGCGATCCCGGCCCGGGCCAGGGCAAGGAAGCGCTCGACCACGCGTTCGTGGCTGGCAACCGTCTCCAGGCAGCCACGGTTGCCACAGACGCACTGGACTCCGTCGGGCTCGACCACCAGGTGGCCCACCTCGCCACACACGCCGAGCGTACTGCGCAGCAGTTCGCCGTTGACGAAGATGCCGCTGCCCACGCCGTGGCTTCCGACGAAGAGGTAGATCGCGTCGTCCTTGCCCTTCGCCGCGCCGTCGCGGTGCTCGGCGAGCGCGAAGGCGCGCGACACGTCCTCGGCCAGCACGAGGCGATCAAGCCTCTCGCCGAGCAGGGCGCTGATGGGCATGGGTTCGATGTCGAGCGCCGCCTGCGTCAACCAGCGGCCCTCGGCGTCCACGACATCGTGGAGTGCGATGCCGACCGAGCGCACCAGGTCCCATGGGACCGAGGCGGCCCCACATTCCGAGCGGATGACCTGCGCGAGCGCTTCAACCGTCGCTTGCGTCGCGGTGAACTCCGGGGCTTCGGGCAACAGGTTGGTGTGACGCACGGTGCCGGTGGCGTCCACGATCGTCACGAGGAGGTGCGCCCGGCCGAACTCGAGACCGACGCTGTACCCGGCCTCCGGGGCGATGTTGAGCAGTTCCGAGGGCCGCCCACGACTCGGGCGTTCCACGAACCCGCCCGCCGTCAGCAGACCGCGTTCGACCAGCTTCCCCACCAGCCTCACCACGACAGTCGGGCTGAGCCCGGTCAGCTCGCTTATCTCGGCGCGCGTCACGCCGTCAGAGCGGTACGCAAGTTGCAGGATCTGAACCCCGCGGGTGAGCCGAGGGTCCGACAATGGGGCGGTTCGTGTCACCTTGGACCGCACACTAGCAGTAGCAACGCACGCAAGTCAATCTTTTCCATGCGCTTCCGAATGTAAATACAGTCCTGGTGTCTGTGTGGCTCATATAGGCAATGCTAACCCGGATTGATATGCCGCGAGTGAGGCATCTTGACCCGCAAACAATTAACTGCTATTCTGCCGCAAATTCACCTCGACCGTCTACGCCACTATGGCTGGACAGATCAGAATGCTTGACTGAGCACGCTGAAGGAGCGCAGGTTGCACGCAGCACCGGGAGAAGCCGATGGTAATAGTGCGGAAACGTAATGAAAGAGCGCCGTGCGGGTAGGCGTGATCGGGGTCGGCGGGATCGCCGAGGTCGCCCACTTGCCCGGGTACCGGCGTGCCGGTGCCGAGATCAGGGCACTGTGCACCCGCCGCCCGGAAGTGGCAGCCCTGACCGCCCGCGAGTACGGCCTCGACGCCGTCTACCAGGACTACCGCGAGCTGCTCGACCGCACCGACCTTGATGCCGTCAGCGTCTGCGTCCCCACCCATCTCCACGCGGAGGTGGTGCTGGCCGCCCTGGCCGCCGGGAAGCACGTGCTGTGCGAGAAGCCCCCGGCGCTCGATGCTCGCGACGCCAGGCGGATGCGGGACGCGGCACGCAAGGCCGGCAGGCTCCTGACGTACGCAATGAGCGCCCGCTTCCGTGCTCCGGCACGCAGGCTCAGGCAGTTCGCCGAGGCCGGTCACCTGGGACACATCCACGCCGCCCGGACCGGCTGGCTCAGGCGCCGGGGCAACCCCGCAGGCTGGTTCACCGACCGATCCCGCTCAGGCGGCGGCGCACTCATCGACCTTGGGGTGCACGGGCTCGACCTGGCCTGGTGGATCATGGGCACGCCCCGCCCGATCGCCGCCAGCGGTCACACCTACAGCAACTTCGGCAACTACGAATCCGAGGATGCCACGACACCGGATCCGGTCATGCAGCGCCACCTGCAGCACCAGGAGAAGCAGGTGTTCGATGTGGAGGACTCCGCCTTCGCGCTGGTCCACTTCGACAACGGCGCTCACCTGATGCTGGAGGCAAGCTGGGCACTCAACTGCGAGGCCGAGAACCGTTACAGCCTCTACTACGGCACGAAGGCCGGCGCTGAACTCGCCTCGGAGCTGAGGCTCTTTGGCGAGCTGGACGGAACGCTCATCGACATGCAGCCGCAGGTGCCGGAGGCGAACGGGTACGAAGCACAGATGCGCCACTTCATCGCGGCCGCCGAGGGCCGCGAGGCTCCGCTGGTGACGCCCGAGCAGGGCGTGACCCTGATGAGCATGATCGACGCCATATACGAGTCAGCAAGGCTGGGCCGTCAGGTCCGGATTCCCAGTGAGGTGCATGATGACGACAACTGAGATGCGCGTCGGCACGGCCAGGCGAGACATCACCCCCGAGGCGGGTGGGCCAATGGCCGGTTACAGCGCGAGGACGGGCGACTCGACCGGCGTGGCTGACCCGCTCACCATCCGCACCCTGGCGATCAGCAACGCCCGCGAGGGGACCAGGCTGGTGCTGCTGGTTGCCGACCTGATCGCCTTCGACCACGCCGTGCTTCGCGCGTTCCGCAGTCGCGTGGAGGCCGAGGCTGGCGTCAAGGCTTCCGATGTCATCGTTGCCGTCACCCATACCCACTCGGGACCGGCGTACGGCTCGTTCTACAGCTCCTATACCAGGCCGGCGGGTGAGCCCGAACCGGCTGTAAGTGCCGAGTGGTCACTCGCGCTGCCCGACAGGATGATCGAAGCGGTCCGGGACGCGGTGAACAGCGAGGTTCCGGCTGTCGTGGCGCTGGCGTCCGGTGAAGCCGGCATCGCGGTTCACCGGCGACTCAAGGACCCGCTGGGTGAGGTCAGGCTGGCGGCCAACCCGGCCGGCAGGACAGATCCCGCCGTGTCAGTGCTCCAGGCCCGCCACCCGGAAACAGGAAGCGTGATCGCGACCCTGGTCAATCACGCCTGCCACCCGGTGGTGCTCTGCGAGGACAACCTGCGGTACTCCGGGGACTTCCCTGCGGCGATGGCCGCACGGATCGAGGAGGAGACAGGCGCCCCGGCGCTGTTCATGAACTCCACCTGTGGTGACATCAACCCACGCTTTCGGGGCGACCAGGCCGCTGTGACCGAGCTCGGCCACGAGCTGGCGAAGGCCGCCCTCGAAGCGGCCGCCACCGCCCAGGTGTCTGGTGACCTGAGCGTCGCAAGTGCCGGGGAGACCGTCCCGATGCAGCTGCGTCACACCGACGAACACGTCTTCACCGGTTACGTCGCGGCGGCTGAGGCCGCGCTCGCGCGACACGGTGACAGCGAGAACTTCGAGGGTCGCAGGCTCAAGGAAGAAGCACTGCGGGCCAAGGCGATGCTTCAGCGGTTCCGCAAGACCCGGCAGCGAATCGAAGAGCTCATCGACGAAGATGGCAAGCTGCCCTTCACACTCCAGGTCGCACGCATCGGGGACTCAGCGGTGATCGGCATGCCTGGCGAGACGTTCAGCACCTTCGGCCTGCAGCTCAGGGACAGGTTCTCCTCCGGACCGGCGTTCGTGATCGGTTACGCGAACGAGGCGATCGGTTACGTACCCGACGAAAGCGCGTACCCGGAACGCGGTTACGAGGCTGACGTTGCCCACGTCGCACCCGGCGCCGGCGAGCAACTCACCGCGACTGCTGCCCGGCTGCTTGACTCACTTATGCATGCCCCCACGCGACGGGACCGCTCATGAACCCAAAGGGCCAGCCCGTCCTGATCAGGGCAAGCGCGGTCTTGCCGGACGGCGTCCTGGAGGACGCGCGCGTCCTCATCCAGGACGGCGTGATCACGGGCATTCATGGTCCAACAGACCAGTTCATACTGCAGGACGGGCCACCTGTGCTCGAGCTCGACTTCGGCGCTGGCCGACTGCTGCCCGGCTTCATCGATCTGCACGTTCACGGTGGCGCGGGGCGTCGCATCGCGGCCGAGGAAGAGGCCGGACATGACGCCGTTGCCGCTGTCAGCCGCTACCTGGCTACTACCGGGACCACCGCGTTCCTGCCGACGCTGGCAACAGCCCCCGACGACGTCCTCTTTGGAACGCTCGAGGAGATCTCTGGGCTCACGGACTCCGATACCGCAGGGGCGCGAGTACTCGGTGCACACCTCGAGGGCCCTTACCTGAATCCGGTCCGCAAGGGCGCGATGAACGCCGAGCTGTTCTGTGATCCCTCCCCGGCACACTTCCACAAGCTGCGGGAAGCGTCACAGGACACGATCCGTTACGTCACACTCGCCCCCGAGCGTTCGGGCGCCCTTGAGTTCATTGCGGACCTTTCGGCAAGAGGCATCATCGCTTCCGCAGGACACACCGACGCAACGGCAGGCCTGATGGAAGAGGCGTTCGCGGCCGGGCTCAGCGTGGTCACGCACCTGTTCAACGCGATGCGGGGCATCCATCACCGGGAGCCGGGCGTGGCTGGCGTAGCGCTGACTCGGCCAGGCATCACGGTCGAACTGATTGCAGACGGTTATCACGTCGACCCCGTCGTGATGAGCCTCGCCATCCGGGCGCGGGGCACTTCCCAGGTCGCCGTGATCACGGACGGGGGCAGTTTCATGGGTCAGCCCGAGGGGAGCGTCACCCAAGGGGGTCGCATCGTCACCTCCAGCGGCGGGCGCGTCACGCTGCAGGACGGCACGCTCGCCGGAAGCGCAAGCCCTATGAACCGCAACTGCACCGTCCTGCGGAGCCTGGGCCTGGACTGGACGCAGATCGCCGAGATGACTTCCCTGACCCCCGCCTGTGTGCTGGGGCTCGAGGACCGCTTCGGCAGTATCCGGGAAGGCAGGGAAGCAGACCTGACCGTGCTGGACGAACAGGGAACCGTGCTTATGACGATGATCGGCGGCAACGTCCGCCATGGGCAGGGAAGCACTACGCTCCCTTCCAACGAGAGGGTGATCGTATGAAGTCCACACTCGCATTCTTCGGTGGGCGCCCGGCCCGCGAAAGCGCCCCGGAGCAGCCCTACCCTGGTGCCCTCATGATCGGGGCTGAGGAGCGGGCCGCTGTCCTCGACGTCATCGAGAGCAAGTCACTGTTCCGGTACTACGGCCCGAACCTCCTGCACAAGACCGACACGCTGGAGCAGGAGTTCGCCCAGCTGATGGGTACGCAGCATTCACTGGCCGTCACCTCCGGCACGGCCGCACTCAAAGTCGCGCTTACCGCGGTCGGCGTTCAGCCTGGGGATGAGGTGATCGTCCCGGCATTCACCTTCATCGCATCGGTCGGGGCTATCGTGCAGCTCGGCGCGATTCCGGTCTTCGCAGAGGTGGACGACTCGCTGAACCTCGACCCCAAGCTCCTTGGCGACAGGATAAGCAAGCGCACCAGAGCGATCATGCCCGTACACTTCAGCGGCGTGGCCTGCCGGATGGACGAGATCATGGAAGTGGCGAAGCGCCACGACCTCAAGGTGGTGGAGGACTGCGCGCAGGCGTGCGGAGCGGCGTTCGGTGGCCGGCGGGTCGGCAGCTGGGGAGACGCGGGCGCTTACAGCCTGCAACTCAACAAGATAATCACGGCCGGAGAGGGCGGCATGGTCACGACCGGCGATACTGCCGCCTCCGAGCGCGCAATCCGCTACCACGACCAGGGCTTCCTGCGCGGTGACTGGGACGAGGGTCAGACATTCGGCGAGAATTACCGCATGAACGAACTGACGGCCGCCGTCGCGCTTGAGCAGCTGCGCAAGCTCGACCGCATCATCGGCCTGATGCAGGCGAACAAGCAGAGGATGCTTGCAGCACTCAAGGCCCTGCCCCTGAACCTCCGGACGGTGCCAGACCCGGCAGGCGACGCCAGCACCTCGCTGGTCTTCTTCGCCGATGTGCCGGAGGACGCCGAGCTGTACGTGAAGCTGCTCACTGCCGAGAACATCGGCTGCGGCCGACCGTACTCGGGTCGCGTCGCATACCGGACCTGGCCACAGATATCGGAGAAGCGCAGCATCTTCAGCAGCGGGTTCCCGTTCACCACCCTTGATCTGCGCGGGGTGAGCTACGGGCCCGGCATATGTCCCAACAGCGAGGACCTGGTGTCCAGGGCTGTGTTCATCGGCGTGAGCCCCGTCATGAGCGCCGCGGATGCCGACGCGACCGCCGCGGGCGTCGCGAAGGTTTTCGAATATGTGCAGAGCACGAAGGAAGTGGCTGCGTGAGCGAACGTATCGGCGTGGCGGTGCTTGGGACCGACCATTGGTACAACCTGCTGCCCCTGCTCGACCAGCTCCGTGATTCGGACACGTATGAGCTGCTGTCCATTGCGGATCCGCTGGAGCAACGCGGGCGTGGTCTTGCCGAGCGGTACGGAGCCACCTGGTTCGCTTCGGCAGGCGCGGCCCTTGACGTGGAGGGCGTGGTACTCGCGGCCGTGTTCTCGAGCACGGACCGGACGTCTGCACTTGTGGACGAGGCCGCGGCACACGGCAAGCACATCGTCTGCAACAAGCCCGTCGGCATGACGATCGAGGCAGCGGACCGCAGCGTCCGCGCCGTAGACGCGGCAGGAGTGCACTACTTCCCTTACGAGAGCTACGCACGCCTCACGCCGGTAATGCAGTCCATGAAGCACGCGGTCACACAGGGCCTGATCGGCCGACTGCGTGCGGTGCGCTGCGTGCACGAGGCCGCCGTTCCGCGCGCCTGGAGCGACACGAACGAACCCGGCTGGTGGACCGACAGCAGCAGGTCGCCCGGTGGAGGATGGATCGACCATGCCATCTACCAGATCGACATCGCCCGCTGGCTGACCGACGCCGAGCCCGGAAAGCCTTCAGGAGTGGTCGGCACCGTCCGTCATCCCGAGTTCGACGTAGAGGACTTCGGATTGGCGACCTTCCGGTTCGGAAGCGACATCGCAGTCACCAGCGAGGCGCACTGGCTCGCGCCCGACGGTGCGTTCAGGCGCACCGTCGAGGTGACCGGTTCAGACGGAGCCCTCATCTTCGACAGCACCGCGGACACCGTCCGCATCTTCGGGAACTTCGACCGCCTTCCGGAAGGGGGTGATATCGCGACCGCAGCAGCCGGCGGCAAGGGAGGATGGCATGAGGCACCCCCGCCGAACGCCGAAGGAGCGCTCTTCCTGAGGCACATAGCCGGCGTCCTCCAGGACGAAGACGAAGCGGCCGCCACGATACGTGACAGCCGCGCAAACCTTGCAGCCTGTCTGGACTTCTATGCTTCAGCCACGACGCTCACTTGAGACCACAGCTGCCCCCGGGCCGCAAGAAAGGCAGACCAAATTGAGACACGGGACCCCCACAAAGAACCGCAACGCATTGGCAGCGCTACTGCTGTCCATCGCAATCCTGTTTTCCGGATCAGCATTGGCACAACAGTACGGTGGCAACCTGACCATCGGACTGGATACCGAACCCAGTGCGCTCGCGCCCTGGCGGAGCGGTGACGCGAACGCGCACCGCGTCTATACAGCCATCTATGAAACCCTGGTCATGCAGTACGACTCGCTGGCTATCACCCCCGGCCTCGCGCACGACTGGGACGCCAGCGACGACGGTCTGACCTACACCTTCCACCTCGTTGAGGGAATCACGTTCCACAACGGCGAGGCCTTCAACGCCGATGCGGTCGCATGGAACTTCGACTGGTGGATGAACGCGCCAGCCGGTTACCTCGTGAGTGTCTCCGGCGTAGCCGGCACTGAAGTGATCGACGAGTACACCATCGCCGTCACCCTGGAGGCGCCGAACAGCCGCTTCCTGATCACACTTGCCAATCACACGCAAGCGATCCTGCCGCCCCAGGCTGTCGAGGAGCAAGGCGAGGACTTCGGCTTCCAGCCGGTCGGCACAGGACCGTTCATGTTCGAACGTTGGCTCTCTGACTCCGAGATCGCTCTCGTCCGCAACCCCGACTACTGGCGGACCGCCGAGAACGGCGACAGCCTGCCTTACCTTGACACCGTCACCTACCGGATCCTGCCCGACGCAAGCACGCGCCACACGGCCCTCGTGATCGGCGATATCGACCTTGACGTAACCATCTCGCCTTCCAACGTCGCAGACATCGAGTCGCGCAGTGGCTTCACCGTCTTCAACGAGCCGGGCGTCGGCTACATGGGCCTGCGCATGCTGACCACCGCCGAGCCGTTCACCGATGTTCGTGTACGCCAGGCCGTCTCATGGGCGATTGACCGCGAGGCGATCAACCAGGCCGCGTACTTCGGCCTGGCCGAGACCGGCTCCGGCATGTACAGCCCGACTACACCGGCCTATGATCCGGACTTCGACCCCTATTCCCCGAGGGACCTCGAGAAGGCGCGCGAGCTGCTCGATGAAGCCGGCTATTCCGGCGGCTTCGACATGGAGATCATCGTTGCGGTACCTCTCTTCCAGATCGTGGCGGAGGTGCTGCAGGCGCAGCTGGCCGAGGTCGGCGTCCGCGTCAGCGTCGTAGTGGTTGAACGTGGAACCTTCCTTGACGGCATCGTCAGTCGCGACTGGCACAGCTTCGTGGACAGCCTGACCGGCCGCGTGGATCCCTACGACTACTACGGACACCTCGAGTGTGACGCCCTCTACAACGGGCACGACTACTGCAACGAGGTCGTGGACCAGATGGCGATGCATGACGGCGTTTCAAACTACACCGACCTGCTTGATCCCGAGCGCATTGAACTGTACGAGGAGGCCGTCCGAATGGTGATCGAGGATGCGCCACTGGCAGTCATCCTGTATCCGCCGATGCTCTATGCCTGGAACTCGGACATCCATGATCTCGTTGTGAACCCCGCCGGCCGCCTCCAGTACATGGAGACGTGGAAGGAGTAATCGGCCCTCACTGAGCCTTGCCAGCGCCTGCTGCGTATCCCGCATGACCAGGACCCTGCGCAGCGTTGTCAAGCGAACCGCGGCGAGTACCGATCGGTACTCGCCGCGCACGGGGAGCGAGGAGGAACTTGACCGCCTATCTGATCAGACGACTTATTGCGATGCTCCCGGTAGCCCTTCTGGTTACGTTCTTCGTGTTCGTACTCGGACACCTCATCCCGGGGGATCCACTCCTTCAGCTGCTTTCGCCTGATGAGGTGCAGCGACTCACGCGGGATGACCTCGAGGAAATGCGTGCGGCGTACGGCCTCGACCGTCCGATCGTCGTGCAGTACGGTGAATGGCTGGTCCGTCTGGCCCAGGGTGACCTTGGGTCGTCGCTCCGCACCAGGCAGCCGGTACTCACGCTGATTGTGGAGCGTTTCCCCGTGACCGGGCACCTCGCCTTGATGTCCATGGTCATCGCCTTGATACTCGGTGTACCACTCGGCATCTATGCCGCCATCCGCGCCCGCACGACTGCGGACACCTTCGCATCGATAATTTCGCTTCTCGGCATATCCATGCCGAACATATTTTTGGCGAGCGTACTCATATTCGTGTTCTCGTACTCGCTCCAGTGGGTCTCCGCCGGCGGCTATGTCCCGCCCTCGCAGGACCTTGGCCAAAGCATCATCCTGCTGATCATGCCGGCCTTCACCATGGGAACGTCCCTGCTCGGGAGCATCATGCGCATCACCCGCGCGAGCATGCTGGAGGTGCTTGGGCTCGAATACATCTCGACCGCACGTGCCAAGGGCGCAAGCGAGCGGAGCGTGCTGTACCGGCATGCGCTCAAGAACGCCTTCATTCCCGTGCTCACGGTGCTCGGCCTCCAGATCGGCGGTCTCTTGGGCGGCGCCTTCATCGTTGAGCAGATATTCGCGGTGCCGGGGTTGGGCCGCCTGACCGTCAATTCGATATACGGCCGCGACTTTCCCGTGGTTCAGGGCGTCGTACTCTTCTTCGCCTTGACGTACCTGGTGGTCAACCTGATGGTGGACCTGATGTACGCGTGGCTCGATCCGAGGATCCGCTATGCATGAAGGAGGGCAAGTGAGCCAAGAGTCCGTGTTGGGCAGTGCCGGGCTGGCACCAGACCCCGGCAGGAGTCCGTTCCGGGTAGCCATGCGCAAGCTGATCCGTCACCCGCAGGGCATCATCGGCGGGATCGTCGTGATCGCCGTCGTGGCCTGCGCGATCTTCGCGCCAGTCTTCGCGCCCTATGACCCCGACGTCATCAACGTGCCCGCCAGGCTCGAGGGACCTTCGGCCGAGCACCTGTTCGGCACCGATCATCTTGGACGGGACGTGCTGAGCCGCGTCATCTTCGGCAGCCGCGCCTCGGTGCTCGCAGGCTTCGTGGCGACCAGCATCGCCGTGGTATTCGGCACGCTCTTCGGAATGCTCGCGGGCTACCTGCAGGGGCCGGTCGACAGCGTAATCATGCGCGTGACCGACGCGCTGCTCGCCTTTCCGAACCTGGTGCTGATGATCGCCTTCGCTGCCGTGTTCGGAGCAGGGCTCGGCTGGGCGATGGTGGCCATAGGCATATCGTCCATCCCGAACTTCGTGAGGCTGGTGCGCGGCCAGATCCTCTCACTAAGGAGCCGCGAGTTCGTCGAGGCCAGCAGGGGCATCGGCGCGAACCACATGCGGGTTGCGTTACTGCACATACTTCCCAACATTTTCGCGCCAATAATCGTGTGGTCCTCCCTGACGGTCGGAGGTGCGATTCTGGCGGAGTCGGCCCTCTCGTTCCTCGGTCTCGGCACGCAGCCTCCCACTGCCAGCTGGGGCTCGATGGTGAACCAGGGCAACCAGTACCTGCGCCTCGCCCCCTGGAGCGCGATCTTTCCGGGCGCCGCCATCTTCGTGACCGTGATCGGCGTCAACCTCTTCGGCGACGCGCTGCGCGACATGGGCGATTCGAGGATGAAGGCGTGAGCGGCCTGAGCGACAAGGTAGTGGTGGTTACCGGCGCCGGCAACGGTATCGGGCTCGCCACGCTTCAGAGGCTTGCCCGCGAAGGCGCACATGTGATCGGTGTCGACCTGGACGTGCAATCCCTGCCTGGGGCCGGAAAGGACCCACCACGGTTCATTGCCGCTGATGTTACCGACGAGGAAGCGATGCACGCGGTGATGGAAGCCGTCCGGGCCGAACACGGACGGCTTGACGGGCTCGTGCACCTGGCAGGCATCACCCGTGACGCCATGCACTGGAAGATGGCAGTCGAGGACTTCGAGGAGGTAATCCGGGTGAACCTGACCGGCAGTTTCATCACCGCGCGCGCAGCTAGTGCGGTCATGCGCAGCCAGTCCTCCGGCAGCATCGTCCTGACAGCATCGCGCGTGCACCTGGGCAACCTGGGCCAGGCCAGCTACTCGGCCTCCAAGGGTGGCGTGGTCAGCCTGACCAGGACCCTCGCGCTGGAGCTGGGCCGCAGCGGCGTTCGCGTGAACGCCCTCGCCCCCGGGTTCATCGAGACGGGAATGACCCAGGCACTCCACGCGTCGGTGCGCGACCGTGCCATCGGTTCCACGCCACTCGGACGCACTGGTACGCCGGAGGACGTTGCAGCTGTCGCGCACTTCCTCATCTCAGACGATTCCTCCTTTATGACCGGTCAGGTTCTCTACGTCGACGGTGGTCGCAGCGTGACGACCGCTCCGGCATGACCGTCAGAGCCGCAACCGGACCACTCACCGGCCTGCGCGTGCTCGATATGTCCCGTATCCTTGCCGGGCCTTTCGCGGCGATGCAACTCGGCGACCTCGGGGCCGATGTCATCAAGGTCGAGCCGCCCTCAGGGGACGACTCCCGCCAATGGCTTCCTCCGTCAGCCGGAGGGGAAGCGGCCTACTACCTTGGTGTCAACCGGAACAAACGCAGCATCGCCCTGAACCTCTCGCTGGATGCGGACCGAGCCGTCCTGCGGCAGCTCGCAGCCGGCAGTGACGTGCTGCTCGAGAACTTCCGCGTCGGCACGATGGAGCGCTGGAGCCTGGGGTACGAGCAGGTTCTTGCGGCCGAGAACCCGGGACTCGTCTATTGCAGCATCACCGGTTACGGCCGTACCGGTCCCGATGCCCACCTGCCGGGCTACGATCCCGTCATCGAAGCGGTATCCGGACTCATGAGCATCACCGGGGAGCCCGGCGGAAGCGCCATGAAGGTCGGCGTGGCGGTGATCGACATCATGACCGGCTGGCAGGCGGTGTCCGGAATCCTTGCTGCACTGCACGAACGCGCAAAGTCCGGAAAGGGCCAGCGGGTCGATGTCTCCCTGCTGGAGACGGCGCTCTCGAGCCTCGCCAACCAGGCGTCCGCTTACCTGATCTCGGGCGAGGTTCCGCGGCGGCACGGTAACGCCCACCCGGCGATAGTGCCCTACCAGACGTTCGGCACGACGGATGGCGACGTCATGGTCGGTGTCGGCAACGACGGTCAGTTCCGAACGCTCTGCAGGATCCTTGGTGCCGTAGATTTGGCGCAGGACGCACGCTTCGCGACCAACCCCCAGCGGGTCAGGAACCGCGATGAGCTCATCCCACTCCTGGACCGCCTGATCGGCCAGTTGGACACCGCCGAACTGGTACGCCAGGCTGAGGAGAGCGGCGTGCCGATTGCGCCGGTCAATGACCTGCATCAGGCCTTCGGCAGCGAGCAGGTCGCAGCGCGCAAGATGGTGATCGAGGTCGATCACCCCACGGCAGGCAGGCTGCGGCAGGTGGGCTTTCCCATCAAACTGTCACGAACCCCGGCTTCCGCCCGGCGCCACCCGCCCCGGCTGGACGAGCATGCACGCGAGATCCTGTCAGAACTGGGATACACCGATGAGGAGGCCGACGGTTGGCTGTCGACCCGCACCGCCTCCTGAACTGGAGGATCCCAGAAGTGCGCCAGCGCCTGGAGCCGCACGACGCGATCCTGTACGCCCTCGGCGTCGGACTGGGCCATGATCCGCTCGACCGCAACCAGCTTAGGTACGTGTATGAAGACGGGCTGCGCGTCCTTCCCACCATGGCTACCGTGCTCGCTCACCCGGGTTTCTGGATGATGGACCCCGGGACCGGCATCGACTGGCGCCGTGCCGTGCATGGCGAGCAGTCGATGCAGCTGTTCGCGCCGTTGCCGGTTTCGGGCGAGGTCATCGGACGAAGCCGCGTGGTGGACGTGGATGATAAGGGTGTAGGGACTGGCCTGTTCGTCCGTCATGAGCGCGAGGTGTCGGATGCTGCCACGGGCGATACCCTGTGCCTCCTGTCGATGACGTCCGTCTGCCGGGGCGATGGCGGCGTCGGCAGTGCACATGGGCCTGGATGGCCCCAAGGCATTCGCAGCCTTCCGGCCACCCCGGATAGGGCGCCGGACGTCACCGTCGATCTCCCGACGCAGCAGAACGCAGCCTTGATCTATCGCCTGAGCGGTGACCTGAATCCTCTGCATGCCGATCCCAAGGTGGCGCACAGCGCCGGGTTTGAGCGACCGATCCTGCACGGACTGTGCACGTTCGGCGTGGCGGGCCACGCGCTCCTGAGAGGGCTCTGTGACTACTCGCCGCAGCGGCTCAAGGCGATGGGGGCGCGCTTCAGTGCGCCGGTCCTTCCGGGCGAAACCATCCGAACGGAGATCTGGCGGGATAGAGGCCACGCGTACTTCAGGTGCCTGGGCGTCGAGCGAGGTGTTGTCGTGGTGACGCACGGATTCGCACAGGCCTGAGCCTTGTTGGCCGGGCAACGCCGACATCCAGTCACTACGGAGTCGGCCATGGCCTCAACAGTGAGTTCCAGCTCATCGTTTGCCCTGTCAACCCTGGCCTAAGATTGCGCCACAACGTGCTGTTGTTGCGGCTCAGTTAATTGTGAGCAGTCAGCAGTGACAGGAGGAGGCCGAAACTCATGCCTGAGCACCGCTACAAGACCCGCCACGAAATGATCAGCGTCAACGGCATCGACGTTTTCTACCGCCACGCCGGCGATCCGAGCCGACCGGCCATCCTGCTTCTGCACGGCTTCCCGAGCTCGTCGCACATGTACCGCAACATCATCGAGCCACTGTCAGAATCTGCCTATGTCGTGGCACCTGACCTCCCCGGCTTCGGCTTCTCCTCCGCCCCGCAGGCCGACGAGTACGACTACACGTTTCACAACCTGGCCGACACCATCGAAGCATTTATCGAGGCGCTCAGCCTGGAGCGTTTCTATCTGTTCCTCAACGACTTCGGCACGCCGGTCGGCTACCATCTCGCCACCAGGAAGCCCGACCGCGTCCTCGGCCTGATCATCCAGAACGGCAACGTCCATGACGAGGGCCTGGGGCCGGACTGGGACGCACCGAAGACCTACTGGGCCGACCCATCGGAGGCCAACAAGGCGAAGCTGCCCGAATGGCTGAACTTCGAGGGCACCCGGGACCAGTACACAGGCGGGCTTCCCGAGCGACTGAAGGTCCTCTATCCACCCGAGAACTGGCACCTGGACTGGGAGCGCATGTCACGCCCCGGAAACATCGACATCCAGTTCAAGCTTTTCACGGACTACCGGGCTCACATCGCACGCTTCCCCGACATCCGTGCCTACCACCAGGAACAACAACCAGCTTGCCTCATCCTCTGGGGCAGGCACGACCGCTTCTTCGAGCTTGATGAGATAATGGCCTACAGCCGGAACCTCGACGCCCTCGAAATCCACGTCTTCGAAAGCGGCCACGCCCTGCTTGAGACACACCATCGTGAATGCGCCGACCTCGTGACTCGCTTTCTCGTCGATAGCGAGACCGGCTTGTTCGGGGAGCCGTGACAGTAGCTGCGGCAGCGACGAGTTGCTGCCGATGTCGGCACAGTGTGCAGTAGCGACTGACAACCACGATCCCTGTGGCAGGGACCGACTGTCGCCCAACAACGTGCTCACTCAGCAAACTCACTGCTGTCAGCGGCACGAGCTTCACAGCCGGAGTTGTGCTATGAGACAGTGAATACGTACTGCCGTTGGCAACTCGCCGTCTTGCTCATCCCGTTAAGTACTCAAAGGTCGCAGCATCGACCGGCTGCGACAATTCGAGCAGCATGGTGACGACGGGCAGCTCCTTGCCGCTTGAATCCGGCATGGTGGCCTGCACTGCACCGTGCGGTTTCACGTCGCCCAGGTAGATGAAGTCGGTTCCTTCGGCGTCATCCTTCTTTACGAAAAGTGTGAGCGGCACTTCCTTATCGACTATCGCACGCACTTCAGGACTCGTCATGGTTCGCTTGCTGCGTGTATACCAGAGCATCGTTTGGGGATCCACGAACTCGTCCTCATAGCGGGTGCTGTCAGAGACATCGTCCGCCTTGTGGTATGTGACAAAGATTGGGCATGTACCGGACTCGCGGTCAACCTTGTAGCCGTACATGGTGGATTGCTCGTTGCGCTGCCAGTTCAGCAGTCTGCATACGTCCTTGCGGGTGTAGCGCGCGCCGACAATCAGCTGGTCCACAAACTCCCAGCGGTGTTCCGCAATGTACAAGCCGGTCTCGATGGCGTCCATGGCGTACCGCCTGAAAGTTGGACTCGACAGCCAGGCATCGCGCCAGTGCGCTGACAGGTGGAAGCAGGCTCCATCGAACGTGACCAGCGGAGCGTTGTTGTATCTCTTGCGTTCCGACTCGGTGAACCATTCAAGGTTAAGGATGCGTTCGACTGACTTGAGAGTGGGAGCTGAGGCGCCCAAGCTCCTTCCTTCAAGCAGCTCTCGATACGCCACTGCGGTGATAGGGCTGCCTTGGCATACGAGCTCGCGCAGCAAGAGCAACTCCTGTGGCCGCTTCCCATTCAGAAACTCCCGGCTGAGCAGCGAAAGCATGGCGTTCTCATCCGCATTCAAAGCGGTTAAGGCAGTAGCAGACCCTTCACTCCGCTGTATCCAGGCTGCGTAGTTGCCTTGTTTCGTGCCGATCACAACAGGATCGATCGTGTCGTGCTTTGCAAAGTCGAGCAGGTCGGGAATGCGGCCGAGCCTCGCCTTCAGCATGAGATAGGCCTGCCTCAGGTTCGCAAGTGAATCGAGTTTCGCGGTTGCAAGCGCGGTAAAGACACGCTCTCGTGCGATCTCGTCAAAATTGATGCTCGACACGCCGGCCAGGACATGATCACCACGAATGTCGATCATCCTGCGGCGCAACTGGTCCTTGTTGAGCGACGTGTCGCCGAAGAGCGCCGTGGGTATCAAGTAGTTGTTGGCATAGTTGCCGATGAAGTCGATGACTACCAGGTATTCCTTGTTAGGGTGCTTGCGCAAGCCGCGGCCAAGCTGCTGCGTGAAGACGATGCTGGACTGCGTCTGGCGCATCATCACGATCTGGTTCAGACTGGGAATGTCGATGCCTTCGTTGAAGATGTCTACAGACAAGAGGTAATCGAGCCTGCCGGCTTCCAGTTCCCGCACGCAGGCTTCGCGGAACTCGACCGAGTCCGCGCCAGAGACTGCTCTGGTACGCAGTGGCAGGCCATGCAACTCACGGCGGTTGAGCAGCTCTGACAATTCCCGGGCTTCATCGTTGCGGCTGCAGAAGATCAGCCCGCGAGGAGTATCCCAGGCATGGCCATACTGCGCAAGCTTGGCGACCAGGTGATCGGCACGCTCACTGGACACCAGGTGCCGTAGTTCGCTCAGCTCATCGATGGTTGCTCCGCTGGCCGTCGTGTAATCGGTAACGCCGAAGTAGTGGAAGGGCGCCAACATGTTGTCTTCCAGGGCTCTCTGAAGCCGGATCTCGTAAGCCAGATTGTGATTGAAGAGTTCGAACACGTTGAAGCCATCGGTACGCTCCGGGGTAGCTGTCATGCCCAGTAGAAAGCGGGGCTTCAGAGACTCTATGATCTCGATGTACGTACTCGCGCCGGCTCTGTGTACCTCGTCGATGAGCACGTAATCGAAGTCGTGCGGTCCAACAGCTCCGTTCCTGAGGGCCCTTACGAACGATTGGGTTGTCGCAAACAGGTATCTGAGGTGCTCTCCTGCCTGCTTGCTGCCGCCCGCAAGCTTGCCGAAGGCATGCCCTGGCGCAGCAAGCACGGCCTTATACTCCTGCATCGCCTTGTCGAGTATCTGTTCGCGGTGTGCCAAAAACAGGAAGCGCTCCGGACTGAACTTTCTGACGTCCAAGGCAGACAGCATGGTCTTCCCGGTCCCCGTCGCAGAGATGACCAGGGCTCTCGATGCTTTGCTGCTTCGCATCTCGTCCAGCGAGGCCAGCGCCTGTTGCTGCATGCGGTTTGGTTTGATCGCCGGCAACTCCGAGACCAGCCCGGGGCCGGGCCCAATGCTGGCCACAATTGGGCGATCACCTGTGACCGAGCCAAGTGCTTCCTCCTCG
>ERZ869909.1186-NODE-1186-length-22160-cov-8.461260_pt1 | contig 22160 bp, 19 predicted proteins | sample MGYA00520892_ERZ869909 | MGnify/ENA primary metagenome ERZ869909 (study PRJEB32215, sample SAMEA104723947) | bioreactor metagenome | biome: bioreactor; feature: anaerobic bioreactor; material: water | place: China | collected 2015-03-12 ... | reverse complement strand
GGCCTGGCGGCGGGGCGACCGGTGGTGGCGCTGCGGGCCGACGGGCGCGCCGCGGGCCTGTTCGCCGCGGCCGACGTCGGCTGGGACGGCGACAGCGGCGGGGTCGGGCTGCGCACGGAGGCGGCCGCTGCGGGAGGCACCATCGACGTGCGTGCGGAGGCTCGCGGCATCGGTTCCGATCGGGCGCGCGCCGACCTGAGCGTGCGTCTCCTCGCTGGTGACGACGTGCTGTATGGCGACGCCCGCGGGGAGTTCGCCGGGGAGGCTCCCTGGAGCGTGCGCCTCGGTGCCTCCTGGGCGGTTCGGACCGAAGCGCCGGGAAGCTGGCGGGTCCACGCTCAGATCGGTTCGCGCGAGAGCTTCCTGCAGGTGGCCCGACGAGCCGACCTGGGCACCGCGTGGCACGTGAGCCAGGTCGTCGGGGTCCGCGTCGACGACCTCGGGGCGGGGTTCACGCTGGACGCCGGCGTGGCGGGTGGCGGCGCGGCGAACGTAGCCGCCGACGCCCGGTTCGTCTATCGCCTCGCGAGCGGCGAGCTCGAGGGCAGCCTGAGCGCCCGGTACCAGGTCGACGTCGACGCGTGGACGCTGAGCGCGAGCGGCGCCTGGGAGGTCGGTACGCGAACGCTCGCGGCGGCGTTCGCGGCGGTATGGCGCGAGGGGCCGTGGCAGGTGGCGTGGGACGCCACCGCTCGCCGCGACGCCACCGTCGGCGATGACGGCGGCTGGAACGCCGTCGCGAGCGCCACCGTCGGGTACGCCTTCGCGGTGCCGGTCCCCCAGACCGTGACGGACGCCTTCGGCGGCCGACGGTTGGGCACGCTCGCCGGGCGCGTGGTGTGGGTCGGGGCGGACGCCACCGCCGCGGCGGGCGGGTCGACCGCGGAGCAGGCCGGCGTGGCCGGCGTGGTCGTCGAGATCGGTCGGATGCGGTTCGTGACGGACGAGGCCGGGGGGTTCTCGGTCGACCTGCCGCCCGGGCGGTACCGCGTCGCCGTCGTCGGACCCAGCGTCCCGATCGCCGCCCGACTGCTCGACGAGGCGGCCCACGACGCGGAGGTCCGCCTGCGCGAGACCACCGAGGTGACCTGGCGTGCGGCGGCGACCACGGCGCTCTCGGGGCGGGTTCTGGTCGACACGCGTGGGACGGGAAGCGCCGACGATCCGGCCGCCGGGGTCGTGGCTCGCGTGCTCGTCACCGACGCCGAGGGCCGCGGGCGGTGGGTCGCGACCGACGCCGACGGCAGCTTCGTCGTCCGCGGCCTGCGGGCCGGTGCGGTGGAGGTGTCCTTGGCGGAGTTGCCGGCGGGTGCGACCGTCGTCGGCGAGGGGCGTCGGACCGTGCGGTTGGCGGCCGGCACCCCTGCGTACCTCGAGTTCCTGGTCAGGCCGGCGGAGCTGGCGACGCAGGCGTTCGCGGCGCGGGCGCTCCGTGTCCTGCGCGTGACGCTTTCGGCGGACCGCGCACCCCCTGGATCGGCGCCGCTCGCGCGGGTGACGGTGCAGGGCGACGCCAACGCGGTCGAGATCGTGTCGGGCGACGTCGTCGTGGCCCTGGTCCGCGGCGACGGCGAGTGGGTCGGTCGCGTTCCCGTGCCCCCCGACGCTCCGGACGGGGCTTGGCCGTTCGTGGTGGTCGCGCGCGACGACGACGGCGAGGCCTCGAGGAGGCAGCAACTCGTGGTCGATGGCACCGTCGAGGTGGCGGTCCTGGCGACCGACCAGCCGGTCCGCGCCGGCGCCGTCCTCACGGTGACACTGACCGCCCACGTGGACGTCGACGCGGTGATCGTGGCCTCGCCGTTCGGGGGGACCGTCGCGCTGCGCGAGGCCGCGCCGGGACACTGGGAGGGCACCCTCTCCGTGCCGGCCGGCACCGCCGACGACGTGTGGCCGCTGACGGGCGAGGTCACCCTGGCGGACGGGCGGACGCTGGCCGTGGAGACCCGTTTCCGCGTCCTGGGGCGGTGACCCGCATCGCCCGTCCCCCGGGGGGTCTCAGGGGTTGCGGAAGACCTCGAACGTGACGGTGACCTGATGGAAGCCCGGACGCTCGCCGCCGTCGATCCGCAGTCCGTAGTCGGCGCCCGTCGCCACGGTCACCACGCCGTCCGTCGGTCCGGCGCCGACGAAGCGCCGGCCGTGCGCCGGCCCGTCGCCGAGCCAGAGCCGCTCGCGCCACTCCGTGGCTCCGCCCGGCGCCGCCGCGTCCGTGACGCGGACGAGCACCGTGAACCCGCGGGCGTCGTTGGTGCCCACCTCCACCCTGAGCAGGCCGACCTCCGTCGGCGCGAGCCGCGATCCGGTGGTCGCCGCATCGAGGTACGCGTACGGGGCGTCCGCGTAGTCGAAGGCCACGAACGTCCCCGAGTGGCCCGGCGTTCGTCCCACGAGGCGCAGGGTGAGGTACGACGGGAGCGTCGCGTGCACCTCGTGGACCACGGAATGGCCGTTCTCGCGCACGCGGTGGACCACGCGCGTGGCGAACGAACCCGGCGGCTCGTCGCCGCGCAACCGCAGGCGGTACTCGACCAGGACGCGCACCCGGCTCTCGCGTGGCGCCGCGGCCTGCGTGAACGCGAGCGTCGGCGCCGTCGCGACGGGCAGCCAGTCGACGACCAGCAGCACGACCCGCCCGTCCGCCGTGGTGACCGTGTAGCGGGCCTCCAGCGCGAGCTCGCCCGCGGCGGTCCAGCCGTCGTGGAGCACGTCGATGGTGTACAGCCGGTGCGGGTTCTGGCGCGTGACCTCGAGGACCACCGGCGATCCCGCGACCGGCTCGACGGCCTCGCAGGACGGGCACTCGCTGGCCCGGGCGATGGCGTCGGGGGTGACCTCGAAGACGACGCGCGGGCTGCCGACGATCGAGATGCGGCCGTCCTGCGCCAGCGCTCCGCCGGACGCGACGAGCGCGACGGCCATGGCCAGCGCGCACGTCAGGCGCGTCACGGCACGTCGAGGGGGAGCTCGCCCGCGAGCAGGCCGCCGCGGCTGTCCTCGATCAGGGCCAGAGCCACGTAGAAGCCGGGCTCGACCTCGGGGGGTAGGACGAACGCGAGCTGCCGCTCGCTGTCACGCAGGACCGGCGTGTCGGGCACGTCGAACCGGTGCCGCACCGTGCCCGCCTCGTCGCGCAGCTGGAGCTCGCCGGCCAGGCGCATGACCGTGTTGCCGTCGTTGACGATCACGGCCACGATGGTGCGGTCGTCCGCCTGGAAGAGGTCGACCAGCTCGGCCCCGCCGCGCTCGGTGCCCGCTACCGTCACGTACACCGCCAGCGCGACGCGCGTGGTGGTCACCACGCCGACGCCCTGCGCCGCGTCTGCGGCGGGGAGGACGGTGAAGTACACCATCGCGTGGTGGGTCCCCTCGGCCCCCGCGGGGATCGTGACGGCGAATCGCACCTCGCGCGAACCGCGGCCGTCCAGCACGAACGACTCGGCCTCCGGTTCGATCCACGTGGCGGCGCCGTCCCGGGCGGCCCCGGTGGGCAGGAACACGAGGTCGCCGAAGGGGTCCATCGTCCAATCGCCGACCTCGACCGCGATGATCTGCTCGCGGTCGGCCCCGGTGAGCACGATCGCGGTTCCGATGAGGCGCTCGCCGACCGTGCCGACGAGTTCGATGCGCGGGGGCGAGATGCCGATGTCGGCGGCCCAGGCCAGCGGCGCGAGGAGCAGCGCCAGGAGTGCGATCCGTCGTGTCACGCGCATCAGGTTACGTCGGCCGGGGCGCCGATGCCGTCGGATCCGCCATCTTCAGGGGTTGGTCAACAGGTAGGTGACGACGGTCGCGTACCGGCCGGGGTCCTCGTCGCCTTGCACCAGGAGCACGTAGTCCAGGCCGTTGAAGCCGAGGCTGCGCCAACCGTTCGTGCTCTGGTTGTCGGTGACGATGCGCTGCCAGCTGGTGGTGAGGCTCCAGGAGCCGAGGATGCTCCCGCCCGGCCGGATCGTGATGGCCTCGGGCGCGAGCCCGGACGCCGTGCCGCGGCGCACCACCAGGTCGGCGAGGCGCAGGCCGGCGCCGCTGCCCGGGCCGGCGTAGGCGAGGGGCTGCGCGCGGACCCAGACGCGCCAGGCGCCTCCACGGACGGCCACCTGGACGTCGGCGAAGGACGCCACCGCGGTGGGCCGGACCTCGCCGCCGCCGAGGATGGCGTCGACGTAGGCGTCGGGGTCGCTCTCGAGGTCGAACCGCACGGTCGCGCCGAGCCCGATGTTGCCGCCGTCGTCGACGATCTTCAGTCCGATGTAGTTGGGGACGCGGACGCTCACGTCGTGGCCGGCGGACTGCGCCTGGGCGGCGCCGAGGACCGCGGCGACGAGCAACGGGGGGAGCCAGCGCAGGGTCATGGATCGTCTCCGGTCGCGATGTCGCGACCGGCGCCCGGGAGGGAGAGGGCGCCGGTCGCGACGTGCGGGGTCGTGAGGCTTACGGGGCCGCGATCGTGTAGGTGACGGTCGTGGTGTAGGTGCCCGGGTTCTCGTCGCCGTTGACGGCGAACCGATAGTCGCCGCCGCCGAAGCCGAGCCGGCGCCAGCCCTGGGTGCGCACACCCGAGGCGATCGTGCCACCGGTCATGTCCCACGAGCTCGCCCGCGATGACACGTTGGTCTCCGTCGTTCCGGATGGCCGGACGATGATGTCGGCGAGCGACACACCGTTCGGCGTCATGCCGGCGAGGCCGTAGTTGTTGTCGAACACGATCGCCGTCGCGCTGACCGTGACGCTCCAGGTCGCGCGGTTGCTGAACACGACGACGTTGTCGAACTGGTTCCACGAGGTGGGCGCCAGCTCGCCGCCGCCACCGTTGACGGTGTCGAGGTACGCATCTGCGTCGCCCTGGAAGTCGAAGGTGACCGACGGGCCGGAGGCCGCGGCGACGCCCGCGCCGTTGACGATGCGCAGCTGCAGCACGTTCGGGATGCGGATCTCGACGTCGTGGCTGGAGGCCTGCGCGAACGCGGCGCCGAGGCCGACGAGCATGGCGGTCGCGAGCAGGGTGGAGACGAGCTTCTTCATGGTGTCCTCCGCGTGCCTTCTGGTGGATGCGCTACTCGCTCCCTCCGGCCCAAGCGCCCACGTACGGGTTCGGAGATCGTCGCGTCAGAAGGTCGGCCGTCGCGGGTCGGGGTTTGGCGCGGCGTCGCTTCCTGGATGGGAAGATGACACGCCAATCCTGACGGCGCTCTTACGAGGAGGTCCGTTGCAGACGGGCATTCTTCACAAGTTCATGCCCATGGACGTGGTGGCGCCCGGAGGCGCGCGGTTCAAGGCCGCGACAGCGTGTAGGTGATGACACCTCCGTATCGGCCGTCGGCGGGCACCTCGGCGAGGGCGTAGCGCACGGTGCGTTCGCGCCAACCGCCGGTCGCCGCGCCGCGCAGGACGATCTGTGGGGACCTCGTACGGGACCACACCGTGGCCGCGCCCTCGACCGCGAACCCGAGGACGAGCCGCTCGCTACCCGCGTCGGGCGCGAACGTGGCCGTGACCTGCCACTGGGTGTTGGCGAGGATGAGGAGCCGGGTGTGGTCGGGCGCGATGCGGGCGACGCCGTTGGCGACGTCGACCGCGAGCGGCACCCAGGCGTCGGCCACGGGCTGGCCGTCGTCGATCCTCAGGCGCAGCAGCGCCGGGACGGTGATCGACACGTCGTGTGAGGCGCGAGTCTGAGCGGCGCAGTTGGCGCCGAGGACGAGGGTCAGGAACCCGATCAGGGCTACCGCGGCGCGCATCCGGACCACTCCTTGGCGTGGTCGGGATGCGAACCGTCGTGGTGGCCTGGTGCGGCGTCGTGACCCGCGGCGGGCCGACCCGGAGGTACGGCGTTCAGCGGGGGATCGCGCATGGCAAGCTCCATTCGGCCGGTTGCATCACTGGCTCCCCGAGTCCCTTGATGCCCACATGGGGATCCTCGGTTCATCGCCTCCGAACGTCCGTGCGTTCGTCTGGGGGCGCTTGGCGGGGGTCGCCGGGCCGTCGCCCGTTGCCCTACCGTCGCGTCGTGCGCTCCACCCGGCCGTCGCGCCCACGTGCAGACCGGATCTCGCAGCGCGTTACCCCTAGTCTGCCGATGGCCGCTCTCGGAACCCGCACACGCGGCCGCGCCGCAGCCAGGCGGCCAGGGCCAGGCTCGAAACGAACAGAGCGAGGGCGGTGCCCAACACGCGCGGGTCGACGTCGACGCCCGCCTCGCGCAGGCTGCCCTCCACCGCGCCGCCCGCCAGGACGGCCGAGGTCATGGTGAGGGCGTTGCCCACCAGGATGCCGGCGAGGAACACGGGGAAGCGGATGCGGGCGGCACCCGCCGGCAGGTTGACGGCGTCCGCGTGGAGGTACATGAGTCCGCCGGCGACGACGCTCTCGAAGCCTCGGCGGCGCAAGGCGCGCGGGATGCGGCCGTCCCAGGCGGCAGCTTCGCCGGGAGCGCCGGCCAGGCCGCGCCCGATCGCGTAACCGACGGAGGCCGAGGCGAGCGTGCCGACGACCGCGAGCGCCAGTCCCTGCCATGGCCCCAGGGCGAACCCCGACGCCATGTTCACGACCGTGATCGGAACCAGGAGGAGCGGCCGCAGGAGGTAGAGCGCGAAGACCCCGGCCGCCGCCCACGGTCCCGAGGCCGCCGTCTCGACCAGGTTCAGGAGGTGCCCCAGGGGACCGACGTCGGCGGCGCGCGCCGTCCACCAGAACGCGCCGAGCGCGGCCACCCAGCCGCCGAGCGCGAGGCCCCTGAGCAGGCTGCGCCGGCGGGCGGTGGGGGTTCGTGCGGGCGCCGAGTCCGAGCCTCCCACGTGCGCTCTCAGTGCCTCGCGCCACGTCGCGCGAGCCGGTCGCCTGCCGCCTCGCGGCGCGCGCGACGGTCCTCGATCAGGGAGTGAGCCACGTAGAAGGCGACGTACGCCAGCGAAGCGTACGCCAGGACCTCGCGTACGGTTCCTGGGCCGACCAGGAGTGACGCCAGCACGGCCGCGCCCCACGCGCCACCGAGCACGAGGTGGAGCCAGCGTCCCCGGCGCAGGCGGCTGACGTACAGGAACCGCAGGCCGCTGAAGCTGAGCAGCGACAAGGCGACGACCCACGCGCTGGTCGCCGCCGGGGAGAGCGCCAGCAGGTAGGCGTACAGGGCCACCACGTTCCAGTACGACGGGAAGCCGACGAAGAACCCCTCGGCCGCCTGCTTGGCGTCGGTCCGGGAGAAGGCATAGGCGGCGGCGATCGCGATCAGGCCGGCGTAGGCCCACGAGGGCGGCGCCAGCAGGCCGGCGTGGAGCAGGAAGACGATCGGCGCGAAGACGTACGCGACGAAGTCGACGAGGTTGTCGAGCAACGCGCCGTCGACCGCGGGCGCCGTGCGCGCGACCCGATAGCGGCGCGCGAGGGCCCCGTCCGTCGCGTCGATGACCACGGCGGCGGCGAGTGCGAGCAGGGCGGCCGCGTACCGGCCCTCGAGCACCCAGAGGATGGCCAGGACCGAGGCGACCAGGGCCGAGGCCGTGTAGAGGTGAACGAGGTAGCCCCGGATCGCGGGCGCGTGCATGGGCCTCCCAGCGGTGCAGGAGCGGGCGTGGCAGCGCACGGGTTTCGTGAACGAGGCCGCGGACCCCGGGGTCGCGGGATCCGCAGCCTCATCGTCCGTGCGGGAGCGGACGTCGTTGGTCGGGGTGACTGGATTTGAACCAGCGACCACTTGACCCCCAGTCAAGTGCGCTACCAGGCTGCGCTACACCCCGTGACGGCCGTGCGCCCGATGGCGACGGCACCGAACACCATACGCGGCCGGCCCGACACGCGTCAACCGACGCCAGACCCTAGCGCGGCGCGGTTCGACGGGGACCGTCGTATCCTGTCGGACGTGAACGCAGACGACACCGAGCTGCTCGACGTCCTCGACGATGCCGGGTTGCCGACCGGGACGACCAAGGCGCGCGACCTCGTGCACCGCGACGGCGACTGGCACCGTGCGTTCCACCTGTGGGTCGTGCAACCCGACGGGTACGTGCTGCTGCAGCGTCGGTCGAAGGCCAAGGACCTGGCGGGCGGCCTCGTCGACGTCAGCGTCGCCGGGCACGTGCGAGCGGGGGAGACGCTGCTCGACGTCCTGCGGGAGGCCGAGGAGGAGATCGGGTTGAGCGTTCGTCCCGGCGACGTCGCGTTCCTGGAGACGATCCGATCCGAGCGCCGCTACCCCGACGGGCGCGTCGACCGCGAGCACCAGGACGTCTACGCCGTGGTCTCGCGCGGGCGTGGCCTGCGCGAGTACCACCTCCGCTGCGACGAGGTCGCCGTCCTGTACGAGGCGCCGATCGCGCGGGCGGTCGAGCTGTTTCGCGACGGGACACCGCTGGCGGTGGCCGGTTGGGACTGCCAGCGGCGGCCCAACGACGCGTTGCTGGTGACCGACGACCTCATCCCGCAGGCACGGTCGGCGACCGCCGCGTCGCTGGAGCGGTTGGCCTCGTGGTGGGCCTCCGTCACCGCCTGAGGGAGGCGCCGCGGGGGCTGCGCCGACCGTCCCTCCCGGTGCACGCGCGGCGCCCCGGACCGCGACGGCCCGGGGCGCCAGGATCTCGCGCCGCAGAGGCGGCGCTACGGCACGAGCGAGTTACAGGACGAGCGGCTCCCACGCCCCCGCCAGCAGGACGGCGGCGCGCAGGAAGTACACGCCCGCCAACGCCGCGACCGCCGACACCAGCAGCAGCAGCTTGCTCTTCTTCACCAGGACGGTGTAGGCGCCGATCGCCAGCGGTACCAGGATGCCGACGCCGACGACGCCGCCCCAGGTCAGGAGGGCGTACTCGCCGGACGCCATGGCGGTCGCGCCGATGCGCGCGCCGGCCGAGCCGAACGACAGGGCCACGTGCAGGAAGGCGAGCACCGCCAGCAGCTTGACGGCGTCGAGGCCGAGCCCGAGGCGGACGCCGAGGCTCGACACGTTGGCGTCGACCAGGCCGAACACGTAGAGGATCTCCAGGACGGCGATCGCCGCGATGGAGCCGCTCACCACCCACAGGATCGGGATCAGCGAGGTGTTCCACAGCGGGATGCCGGCAGCCTGCGTCAGCAGGAAGCCGCTGTAGACCGTGCAGCCGAAGCCGAGCAGGGCGAAGGCCGCGACGAAGGCGTTGGCACGGCTGAGGGCGGCCGTCCAGCGCAGCCAGCCGAGACGCTGCAGCCACGGCAGGTGGGCGACCACCAGGACGAGCGTGAGCACGAGGTGCAGCGACAGCATGAGGATGCCGAGGAGCATCCACGAGCTCCAGTTGAAGATGCCGTTCGTGATCATGGTCCACAGGGTCAAGGGAAGGTTCCACCAGCGACCCAGGTGGCTGACCACGAACAGCAGTCCGATCGCCAACGAGCCGAGGATCACGAACGACAGCACGCCCTTGCGGACGAAGTAGTAGGCGACCGAGCCCATGCCGGCGATGCCGACGAACCACAGGAACCAGGCGATGGACCAACCCCAGTGGGCGATGTCGACCTGGAAGTGCAGATCCGCGGGTGTCATCACGAGCCCTCCACCACGAAGTACTTCGGTTCGGTGCCGGCGCTCTCGAGCAGCCGCCGGCTGCGCTTGGCGCGCAACGTGACGCTGACGGTGCTGTTCGGATCGTTGAGGTCGCCGAAGTCGCGGGCGCCGGCGGGGCAGGCCTGCACGCACGCGGGCGGCATGCCTTGGTCGACGAAGGTCAGGCAGGTGTCGCCCATGCACTTCTTCGGGAGCTTGCTGTCGGGGTGGAACCAGCGGACGTTGTAGGGGCAGCTCGTGACGCAGTACCCGCAGCCGGCGCACATGCGCGGGTCGAGCCGGATCATGCCGTCGTCGTCGGTGTACGTGGCGCCGAACGGGCAGGTCGTCTGGCACGGGGCGTTCTCGCAGTGCTGGCACTGCACGAGCAGCACCTCGGGCCGCCCCTGGGGCGTCACGGAGTCGATGCGCCGGATGTTCGAGGCGATGGACCTCCAGCCCTTCTCCTCGCGGAACATCATGTCCGGGTTGTTGCTGGAGGTGCAGGCCAGCACGCATGCGCCGCAGGCGATACAGCGGCTCGCGTCCCACACGTGCGCCATGCGTCGCGTCGGGGCTTGTCCCTTGCGAAGACGTTTGCTCATCTCGAGTCCCTCGCTGCTCAGGCCCGGCGGATGCGCACGGACGCGTTGTTGTGGTTGCTGCCGGTGATCGGGTCGACCCACGAGGTGGAGAACCAGTGGGGGTTCAGGCCCTTGGCGAGCTTCGCGAAGCGCGGATCGTCCTTGACGACCTTCTGGCGGTTGCCGCCGGCGTAGGAGTAGAGGTAGGCGACGCCGCGGTGGACGCGCGGGGTGACGCGCACCTCGGTCGTCGCGCGCCACTTCGTGTCGAGGCCCTCGACCGCGGCCTCGTCGCCGTCGGAGAGGCCCAGACGCGCGGCGTCGTCCGGGTGGATCCCCAGCGCGTTGTCGACCAGGAACTGCGTCGGGTACGCCAGGCTGGCGACCCCCGAGGAGCCGATCGGGCTCTTGCCGTTCACCAGGTAGAACTCGTCCGCGGCCCGCGGCATGGCGTACGCCGGGGGATCGAAGTGCTGCGCGAAGCCGTGCTCGCGCCAGCCGCGCTGGACGGGCCGCAGCGCGTACACCTCGAGCAGGCCGCTGGGCGAGGCGAAGCGGTTGCGGTACGGCACCACGCCGTAGCGCTGCGGCACGACCGTCACGAAGCCCTTCTCGCGGAACTCCGCGCGGAGCTCGTCGAGGTCGCGGTTCCACGCCTGGGCGAAGCCCTCGAGGCGGACGTCCTCGATCCGCTTCAGGAAGTCGCGTCGGAAGGCCGCCGGTTCCTTCAGGCTCTCGTCGTAGCCGACCATGGCGGCGCGCTGCGGGTAGGCGCGGCGCAGGATCTCGAGCATGATCCACTCGTTGGGGCGCGCGTCGCAGCCGGGAGGTGGATCCGTGACCTTCTCCTGTTTGGCGACGGTGCCGGTCATGGTCCACGAGATCGAGCCGAGCCGGTCGCGCTCCAGGAACATCTCGGACGGCAGGACGTAGTCGGACCAGTCGCACACCTCTTGGTGCACGATGTCCACGTTCACGACGAGCTCGAGCTTGCGCAGCATCTCCTCGAGGCGCCGCGCGTTGGGGTCGCGGTGGAAGATCGTGGCGCCGACGAGGAACAGCGCGGCGATCTTGTACGGCTCCTCCTCGAGGACGCCCTTCACGATGGCCTCGAAGGTCCCGTTCGTCTCCGGGTACAGCTCCTGGTCGATGCGCCGCGTGTCGGTCATGAGGAAGCCGTCGCCGAGGGCGGTCGTGACGGTGCCGTCGCTGGCGCGGCTCATGACGCCGGGCAGGCGGGCGCCCGGGCGGATGCAGAGGCCACCGGGCTGGTCGATGTTGCCGAGCAGCGCGTTCACGGTGAGGATGCCCATGACCGCGTCGGTGTCGTTGCCGTTGCGGGTGTTGTACCAGGTGTCCTCGACGACGCCGCGCATGGTGGCCAGCTCGCGGGCGACGCGCGTGACGTCGGCGGCCGGGACGCCGGTGATGGCGGCCACCTGCGCCGGGGCGTAGTCCTCGAGGTGGCGCACGAAGAGATTCCAGGCGGTCGTGACGCCGATCTCGCTGCCGTTCGCCAGCGTGACGGGGCCTTCGAACGCGAGATCGGGCCGCAGGCCCTCGGCGTCGTGCAGCGCCAGCTCCTCGCTCGCGGCGTCGAACACGACGAACTTCGCGGCGTCGCCGCCGTCCCGCAGGTCGGCCTCGGTGAGGGGCTTGCCGTCGGGCTTGATGAGGAAGGGGAGGTTCGTCCACTGGCGGACGAACGCCTCGTCGTAGCGGCGCTCGCGGACGAGCACGTGCGCGAGGCCGAGCATGAAGGCGGCGTCGGTGGCGGGCTTGCACGACAGCCACTCGCCCGCCGCGAAGGCGACGTCCGGGTGCGCGGGGTTCAGGAAGACGACCTTGGCGCCGTGCTCCCGCGCCTTGGCCAGCCGGTGCACCGCGCCGATCGGCGCGTTGAGGCTGCGCCCGGGGAAGAGCACGTAGCGGACGTGGTCGTAGTCGGGGTCGATCATCGCGTGGTGCTGGAAGGTGCTGCCGACCATCCAGCGGCGCGCGACGATGCCGGCCGTGTTGCAGGTGCTGGCCTGCCCGATCAGGTTCGGGGCGTTCAGCGGCCAGGCGAGCCACTGGGTCTCTTCCGAGAAGTCGTGGGTGGTGAAGGCGACCGAGCGGGCGCCGTCGCGCTCGACGATCTCGACGAGCTTGGCCGCGATCTCGTCGAGGGCCTGGTCCCAGGAGACCTCCTGGAAGCGCCCCTCGCCTCGCGCCCCGACGCGCTTGAGCGGCCTGCGCAGGCGCAGCGGGCCGTTCCAGGTGTAGGGGGCGGTGGCGCCGCGGCCGCACATGCCGCGCTGGGGGTGGTCGGGGTGCTGGTTGGGCAGGACGAGCATGCTCTCCTCGCTGGGAGGCATGCCCTTCTTCACCAGGGCGGTGAGGCCGCAGCCCGCGCCGCACTGGTGGCAGATGGTGTGCCGGACCAGGTACCCGGCGCGCTCGAGCCCGTCGACGTCCACGCCGTCGGGACCGAAGAACGCCTGCGCGTCGACCCAGCCGCGATCGGCCAAGAAGACGCCGGCCGCGACCGCGGCCGACCCGACCAGGAACCTTCGACGACTGATCGTCTCCTGGAGTACGTCGCTCATCCTGCCGCCTCCTGACATGACCTCGTGAATGCTGTCACGATTGTCGCGTCAAGATACGAACGGCACCTGGGGATGAGAAGGTCCAGATGTCCCGATCCCGTGGCGTGCGGTGGACGCAGCGGTCCCCCGCGCGGACCGCACGACGAGGGGCCCCGCCTTTCGGCGGGGCCCCGTTCGGTCGCGTGGATCGCGTTACTTGACGACGGGCAGGCCCGCGGCTTCCCAGGCGCCGAAGCCGCCCCGGATGTTGCGGACGTTGGTGTAGCCGAGGAACTTGAGGTAGGTGAGGCCGAAGTTGCCGCGGATGCCGACGGCGCAGTAGACGAGCATCGGGGCGGCGAGGTCCTGCGGCAGCTCGGCGATGCGGCCGTCGAGTTCGGCGATCGGGATCAGCACGGCGCCTTCGATGTGGCCGGCGTCGAACTCGTCCTGGCGGCGGACGTCGAGGACGAAGGGCTCGACCTGCTCGATGAAGTCGAAGGCGGCGTCGGGGGCGACCTGCAGCCAGCCGGCCTGGCTGGCCTCGGCGATGAAGGCGGCCATGGCGTCGGTGGCGGCGTTCTTGGTGGGCTGGGCGAACACGCCACCGGCGATGAGGAAGGCGACGAGGACGAGGGCGATACGCTTCATGACGAGCTCCTTTGCGTGGGGGCGTGGCCCCCGGGCGTGGCCAGGGCGGGCAGCCCTAGAACCCGAAGAACTGGGCCTGACCGGCTTCGACGATCAGGCTGCGGACCAGCGTGGCCCCGGCGAAGGGCACCAGCGCTGCCAGGAGGGGGACCCGGCGGACGAACACCGGGGCGAGCACCAGGGCCGCGAGGCCGGCGACGAACAGCAGGCCGTCGTGGTCCCAGAAGTAGGCGAACGCCTGGCGGGCCTCGGTGCCGCCGGTGGCCAGGCCCACGAGGTACACCGCGCCGAGGGCGACGCTGGCGAGGCTCAGCGCCACCAGCCAGCGGCCGGCCCATGCCTGGCGGAAGAGGTGGGCGATCGCCAGGACGGTGACCATGCCGGTCAGCGGGAACAGCACCAGCAGGACGGGCGTCCACAGCGGTCGGTTGATGTTGAGCGCCAACGCGAGGCCGGGGTAGACCAGCGCGAGCGCGCTGCCGACCACCAGGCCCGCTTGCCACAGGCGCTTCGGTCCCTTGCCGAGCCACGTGAAGAACGCAGACCCGAGCGAGACGATCAGGCCCCACGCGCCGAGCCAGATCGGCGCGGTCGGGGTGAACGACAGGAAGATCCACACGTGCGTGAAGCGGAACCGGGCCGGCGACTCGACCCACAGCGTGATCAGGTCGAGCACGATCAGCACCATCGTGATGAGGGCGTAGGTGCGGGTCTTCGGGTGGTTCGCGATGCTGGCGATGGTGGTGACGAGCACCGCCCCGCCGGCCAGCGCGACCAGCGCGAAGTGGATGAGCGTGGGCCAGTGCCAGAAGTGGGCCGAGTTGGGCAGGCCGTAGAACTCGGTCATGCCGCGCCTCCGCGTTCGCCGACCAAGCCGAACTTGGCGGGGGTGTTCAGGTAGAAGAGCTTGGGCTCGGTGCCCAGGCCCGGGCGCAGCACGTCGACGCGCGTGGCGTTGCGCAGGGCGACGGAGACGGGGCTGTTCGGGTCGTCCAGGTCGCCGAAGCTGCGGCACAGGGTGGGGCAGGTCTCGACGCAGGCGGGAACCCGGCCCTCGGCGACGCGATGCTTGCAGAAGTCGCACTTGCTGACGTAGCCCTTGGGGTCCATGTAGCGGGCGTCGTACGGGCATGCGGCGATGCAGGCCGAGCAGCCGATGCACTTCTTGACGTCGATGTCGACGATGCCGTCGGCGCGCACGAAGCAGCAGCCGGTGGGGCAGACGGGCACGCACGGGGGGTTCTCGCAGTGGAGGCACTGCTCGGGCCGGTGCTCGATGGCCAGGTTCGGGAAGGTGCCGAGCGTGGTGTTGCGGATCCACAGGCGGTGGACCCCCATCGGCACCTCGTTCTCCATCTTGCAGGCGATCGAGCAGGCGGCGCAGCCGACGCAGGACGCGAGGTCGATCGCCATGGCGAGGCGGGTCATGCGCGGCTCCTCTCGCGCTCGATCCAGGCGATGGGCGGGTGCTGCGGATCGGGCGCGCCCTTGATCAGCCGGACCCAGTTGTTGCGCAGGCCGGCGCCGCCCGACACGGGATCGAGGTCATAGCGGGTCTGCAGGTGGGTGTCCGAGGCTCCGCGGCCGTTCGCGATGCGCATGAGGGGGGCCTTGTGGCCGAAGCCGTGGACCATGTAGACGCAGTCGTGGCGGATCCGCTCCGTGACCATCGCGCGGATCGGGCCCTCGCGGACGCCGTCCTGGTTCTCGAGCCAGACGTACTCGTCGTTGGCGATGCCGAGGCGGGCGGCCTCGCGGGTCGAGATCCAGATGTGGTTCTCGCCGTGGGCCTCCATGAGGACGGCGTTGTTGTGCGTGCGGGCGAAGGTGTGCACCGGGCTGCGGCCGTACAGCAGGCGGTACATGCCCGCGGGGCCCTCGATCGGCGGCAGGAAGACCGGCAGCGGGTCCAGCCCGGCCTCGGCCCAGCGCTCGACGTAGAACTCGATCTTGCCCGACGGGGTGTCGAGCGGGTTGCGGTTCAGGCGTTCGTAGTCGGCGAAGTAGGGACGCCCGCGGCGGGTGATCGTGCCCTGGTTGCGCATCGCCTCGAGGCTCGAGCCGATCGAGCTGAGGCGCCGGTCGAGGTACTCCTCGACGTCGCTCCAGGGGAAGTACTCGCCGAGCCCGAGGCGCTCGCCGAGCTGCTTCGCCATGTCGAAGGCGGAGCGGGTGTCGTACAGCGGCGGGTGGGCGGGGAAGCGTGCCTGGATGAACGGGATCTTGTGGGCCTGCAGGTGGAGGTCGTCGTAGCGCTCGAGGTAGGTGGACTCGGGCAGGATCACGTCGGCCCACATGACGTGCTCCATCGGCAGGATGTCGATGGCCACGTACAGGTCGAGGTTGTTGAGCGCCTGCTTGGTCCGCTCCACCATGGGGATCGTGTGGAACAGGTTCACGCCGTACGAGAAGAGCCCCTTGATGGGGTAGGGCTCGCCGGTGATCATCGGCTCGATGAACTCCTGCACGGCGGTCGCCGAGCCGAAGAACTTGCCGCGGTCGACCGACGGGCGGAACGGCGAGTCCGCCGCGACCTCGGTCGGGCCGCCGCCGCAGCCGCCGGCCGCCGGCGCGAGCGGGAGCTCCGGGTGGGGGTACGCCTCGACGATCGGGGCGTCGCAGAAGTAGTAGCCGCCCGGCACGCCGTAGTTGCCGAGCAGCGCGTTGACGATGTAGAGCGAACGCATGCGGTGGATGTCGTCCGGGCCGTACCACACCACGTGGCGGCCGACGGGGAGGACGGCGCGCGGCGCGTGGGCCGCCATCTCGCGCGCGATGCGCCGGATCGTGTCGGCCGGGATGTCGGTGATCTCGGCGGCCCACTCCGGCGTGTACTGCGCGACGTGGGCGGCGAGCTGCTCGAAGCCCAGGGTGTACTTCTCGACGTACGCGGCGTCGTACAGCTCCTCGGTGATCAGCACGTTCGCCCAGGCGAGCAGCAGGGCCGTGTCGGTCGCCGGCTTGATGGGCAACCAGTCGTCGGCCTTGCCGGCCGCGACCGAGAAGCGCGGGTCGACGACCACGAGCTTGGCGCCGCGCTTGAGGGCGAGGGCGAACTCCTGGAGCTGGGTGTTGTGGGTGTCCTCGCCGATGTGGTGGCCGATGAGGACGATGTAGTTCGTCTCTTCCCAGTCGATCTGCTCGTGGCCGGCGATGCCGCGGCCGAAGGTGTAGACGCTGGCGGTCTCGCGCGGCGCGGTGCACAGGCTGACCGAGGGCTTGGCGGCGTTGGGGCTGCCCCAGGCACCGGGCAGGTACTCGGCGAACCACTTGTCGCCGGTGCCGTGGCCGTAGAACGCGACGGACTCGGTCCCGTACTGGAACTTGATCGCGTTCATCTTCTCGGCGATGTAGTCGTAGGCCTCGTCCCAGGTGGCCTCGCGGTACTGCCCCGAGCCGCGGGCGCTGCCGGCGACGCGGATCAGTGGGCGCTTGAGGCGGTCGGGGTCGTAGGTGGTGGCGACACCGCCTTGGCCGCGCGGGCACAGCATGCCGCGCGACTTCGGGTTCTCGGCGTAGCCGTCGACCTTGCGCACCTTTCCGCCCTGCGTGGTCGCCTTGATCCCGCACTTCCAGAAGCAGATCTCGCAGAAGTTGTAGGAGGTCGTGACGTCGTCCTTCGTGAACCACTTGCCGGGGGGCGCACGGAAGGGGTTCGGGAACCCATCGGGGAAGAGCTGCGCCTGCGCGCTCCCCCCGAGGGCCATGGCCCCGACCGTGGCCCCGGACAGCTTCAGGAACTCCCTACGCCGCATCTTCACGTGCCACCTCGCTCATCACCGAACGGAAGAACTCGCTCAGCGGCCCGTAGAAGCCGCTGTCGTCCGCCGCCACGACCGCAGGGGCGTAGCGTTCGAACCAAGGAAGGAGGTACGCGGCGGCGAGCACGCGCGCCGCGTCGGTGCGTCCTGCGTTCGTCAGCAGGGCACCGGCCTCGGCGACGGCCGCCACGTGATCGGGCAGGTCGCCCCAGCCGGCGCGGACCTCGACGCCGTGGTGCCGCAGGAAGGCACCCAGGGCCTCGGCCGTGGGGCCGAGGAGCTCGTCGTCGGCGGCGAAGCCCACGTAGGGCGGCGCGGGGACGCGCCGGGGGTTCGTCACGAACAGCGCCACGTGGGCGACCTCGATCGCGGTCCATCCGACGTCCGCGAGCGCGGGCACGGCGACGCCCGTCGCGTGGGCCACCTCGGCCAACGCGACGGCGAACGCTCCGCCGGCGAGGTCGGCGCGCAGCGCGGCGTCCGGGGTGCGGTACGTGGCGGCCACGAGTTCGAGCGTGAGGCGCAGCGTCTCGTCCACCGTCTCGGTTCGCTCGACGGCGGCGTTCATGCGCCATCCCTCGCTCGTAGGCTCACACCGGAGTATCGCTTCGCCGGCGAGTCGGGCCAAGGGACAATGGAACCGTCCAGGACGGCGTTCGTATCGATGACGCTCGATGCTGGGATGGTTCGGCTTCGGGCGCGATCGGCCGGGCCGGCGTTCATGTGGCCGTCGCTCCGTGGCTCGCGGCGCCGCGGCGCGACGCCCGCAGGGGGGCAGCGGCGCGCTCGTCGAGCATGGCCCGGGTGCACGCGAAGATGCTTGCGACGCAGGGGGTGCGCAACTCGTACACGACGGCGCCCGCCTCGCGGCGGTCACGCACGATGCCGTGGGCCCGCAGGACGCCCAGGTGCTTCGAGACGGTGGTGCGGTCGACGTCGATGAGGCCGATCAGGTCGGCGACGGGACAGGGCCCCAGCAGGAGCCGCTCGACGAGCAGCAGGCGCGAGGGGTTGGCGAGCGCCTTCAGCACCATCGCCTGCTGGCGAAGGACCTCGTCGCGTTCGTGCGCGTGCGCGTGCGCCGGCTGCGGCATGCGGGGACCTCCTCGGCCGCCTCCAGCTTGTGACTTCATGGACAATGGCACACAGGGTCAATTGTCCATGTGGTCACGTGAGCACTTCGCCACGGCGGCGCCGGTTCGGAGCCCGCGGGCGTCCGAGGTCGTCGCGGCGCAGAACACGGACGCCGCCCCGGTCCTCCCGGGGCGGCGTCGAAGCGTCGCGGCGTGCGGGGTGTCAGTACACGTCGCGGGCAGTGTTGTGGGCGTTGAACTTGCCGGTGGGGGTGCGGACCCAGTCGCCTTCGATGCGGTGGACCTCTTCGAGCGTCACGGCGTCGTAGACGGCGATGAACGACGGCGTGTCCATGCGGCCCCAGGCGGAGACCCAGAACTCGGTACCCGCGCGGTTGAACTCGATGTGCACCATGCGGGCGTGGACGTCGCGGGCGCCGGGGACCTCCCAGCAGCTCCCGACCTCGAAGGTGACCTTGTCGATCGCGCACAGCGTGGCGGCGCCGACGGGGCTCGGGCTCATGACGTGGTCGTAGATCACCCACGGGCTGTTCGGGTGGGTCTTCAGGAACAGGTTGCCGGTGAACGGGACCTGGACGCGCGCCACGACGTTCCAGGCGTGCTCCGGGTGGCCCTCCGGGTCGACGGCGGTGACCGTCATCTCCTGGCTGCCGAGGTTGCCGGTCGCCCACACGGGGCCGTACTCGGGGTGCACCCAGTTGGCGCCGCGGCCGGGGTGCGGGATCGTGCCGGCCTCGATCACGGCGGCGACGGTTCGCTCCTGGGCGTCGATGGCGATGAGCTTGTTCAGCTGGTTCGCCGCGACGATGAAGTAGCGGTTCTGGGCCCAGCCACCGTCGTGCAGGTACAGGTCGGTGTCGAGCATGGTGACGGCGAGCGGTTGGCCGGGCTGGTCCATGCGGCTGTAGTCGACGAACCAGGTCTGACCGGCCTCCTTGATGTTGACGATCCACTCCGGGTAGAAGTGCGATGCGACGATCGCGGCGACGCGGGCCTCCTCGACGTAGCCGCCGGCGCCGCGTTCGTAGCCCGCCGTGCCGATCATCTTCAGCGGTTCGAGCGTCAGGCCGTCGAGCACGACGGCGAGCGCGGGCCAGTAGCAGCCGACGATGGCGTACCGGTCCTCGAAACCGTGGTACTTGCTCGACTCGATGCTGCGGGCGTCGTAGCAGGGCTTGACCTCGGCGACCACCTGCGGCGGGTCCATCCACAGGTCGATCAGCGAGGCCTTGCCGTCGCGCCCGATCGAGGTGAAGTAGCGGCCGCTGGCGCTGGAACGCAGGATGTGGATGGCGTACCCGGTCTCGACCAGCGACACGAGCTCCTTCGTGCCGCCGTCGACGATGGCGACCTGGCCCATGTCGCGCAGGATGACGCCGAAGAAGTCCTCCCAGTCGAGGTCGTGCTGCGGCTCGCTGGGGCGGTCCTCGGGTGCCACGTGCACGACCCAGGTGTCGAGGATCTGCTCGAGCGAGATCTGGGCGGGCGCCGGCGGCTCGTTGAGCAGGAACCGCGCCATGACCTCGATCTCTTCCATCGACATGACGCCCTGCATGCCCCAGCCGGGCATGCCACCGGGCAGCCCGCCGAACATGACGGCCTGCAGGTACGGCGCGCCCTTCTCGGCCAGGCGGTCGGGGTAGAGGTTGGGGCCGGTGGCGCCGCCGCGCAGCGCGCCGTGGCAGCCGGCGCAGCGGTCGAAGTACACCTGGGTGGCCTCGGCGAACTCCTCGGCGGTCATGGTCGGGCGCTCGGCCTGGGCCTGGGCCAGCGCCAGCGTCGCGGCGAGCGCGAGCGCGGCGATGCCGGTGGAGATGCGGCGCAGTCGTCGTGGTTCGTTCATGTGGGACACCCTCCTGAGCGAACGTCGTGCCGGCGGGAACGAACCCGGATAAATACATCCGAGTTGCGCTCATCCAAGCAGAAGCGGCCGCGCCCCACTAGGGACACTCGTCCCTTGTGGGGCGCGCCACGAACGCGGGGCACGGCGCGCGGGCGCCGTGCGCCTACCCTTCGAGGACCGTCGGCAGGATCAGCGGGTTCCGCCCCGTCGCCTTGCGCAGGTGGCGCCGCACCGGGTAGAAGATGTCGTCGCGGATGTCCTGCAGCCGGCGCTTCTCCTTCACGCCGCGGGTGACGGCCTCCAGGGCGATGCGCTCGATCTCCTGCAGCAGACCGTTGTTGCCCTGGGCCACGCCGCGCGTGATGACCTCCACGGCCGGTTGGCGGCTCGCGACCGCCATGATCACGACCACGCCCTCCTCGGAGAGCATCTGCCGGTCGCGGATGACGGGCTCGTCGATCTCGTCGGCGGTCTTGCCCATGGCATCGATGTAGATGATGCCGGACTCCACCTGCCCGGTCACCAGGATGTCGTCCTTGGTGATCGTGACGACGTCGCCGTTGTGCGGGATCAACGCCTTCTTGGGCGGACGCGGCATCTCTGCGGACAGGCGCAGGTGGTTCACCTGGTGGCGCGGTTCGCCGTGGAAGGGGATGAAGAAGCGCGGGCGCGCCAGGTCGAACACCAACCGGAGCTCCTCCTGCGACGCGTGGCCCGACGTGTGCACGCGGTAGCGCGGCGGGTAGAACACCGAGATGTCGCGCTCGTACAGCCCGTTGATCACGCGGTTCACGGCCGCCTCGTTGCCCGGGATCGGGTTGCTCGACATGATCACCGTGTCGCCGCGCTTGAGCGTGATCTTGCGGTGCGTCCCGGCTGCCAGCCGCGACAGCGCGGCCATCGGTTGACCCTGCGACCCGGTGCACAGGAACAGCAGCTTGTCGTCTTGGATGCCGTCGATCTTGTCGGTCTCGACGAAGCCATGGCGCAGCTTCAGGTACCCCAGCTCCTGGGCGATGCGCGCCACCTTCACCATGGACCGCCCCTCCATGACGATGCGGCGATCGAGCTGCTCGGCGACGTCGATGATGTTCTGCAGGCGGTGGATGTGCGAGCTGAAGGTCGTCACGATCACGCGGCCGGTGGCCTTGGCCATGATCTCGGCGATCGCGCTCTTGACCTCGGACTCGCTGGGCGTGACGCCCGGGCGCTCCGCGTTGGTGGAGTCGCTGATCAGCAGGAGGACCCCGTCGCGACCGGCCTCGGCGATCTTCGCGAGGTGGCTGGTCTTGCCGTCGGCGGGGTGGTAGTCGAGCTTGAAGTCACCGGTGTAGACCACCTTGCCGATCGGCGTGTGGATGACCATCCCCGAGTTGTCGGGGATCGAGTGGGTCATCCGGAACATGTCGACCGTGAAGTACTGACCGATCTTGAGCCGGTCGTCCGGGGTGATCTCCCGCAGGTCGACGTCGCTCTCCTTGAGCCCGAACTCGTCGAACTTGCCGCGCAGCAGCCCCAGCGTCAGCTTGGCGCCGTACATGGGGATCTTCGGGAGCTGCTTCAGGATGTAGGGCAGGCCGCCGATGTGGTCCTCGTGACCGTGGGTCAGCACCCAACCCTTGATCTGATGCGCGTGCTCGAGCACCCAGTCGGGGCGTGGCACCAGGATGTCGACGCCGAGCATGTCGGCGTCGGGGAACGCGAGGCCGCCGTCCACCATGAGGATCTCGTCCTCGTAGCGGAACGCGGCCATGTTCTTGCCGATCTCGCCGAGGCCCCCGAAGGGGATGTAGTCGAGCTTGCGCTGGTCCTGCTGGCGCGCGTCGGGCTGGCGCCCGCCCTGCTTGCGCTGGTTCTGGTTCCGGTCCTCCGCCTTGCGCGGTTCCGGCTTGCGGTCCTCTTGCTTCGCCATGGCGAAACGCTCCTGTTCCGATCCCGAGCGGCCACGCACGCACGGTGCGCGCCACGACCCCGGATAGCGTGGGGTCCACCGCTCGGACGCTAGATAGCCGATCGGTTCGCCGGGCCGATCGGCGAGGGGGTGGGGCGCGCGCCCCACCCCCTCGGGTCGTTCAGTCGCGCGGGCCGCGGGGTCCGCGTGGGCCGCGGTCGCCGTCGCGCCGCGGGCCGCGGTCGCCGTCGCGGC
>ERZ869909.1185-NODE-1185-length-22185-cov-5.559571_pt1 | contig 22185 bp, 16 predicted proteins | sample MGYA00520892_ERZ869909 | MGnify/ENA primary metagenome ERZ869909 (study PRJEB32215, sample SAMEA104723947) | bioreactor metagenome | biome: bioreactor; feature: anaerobic bioreactor; material: water | place: China | collected 2015-03-12 ... | reverse complement strand
TCCCGGGGGTCCGGGGGCAGCGCCCCCGGCGGTCGCCGGGAAAGACGGCGGCGCCCATGCTCAGGTGACCTTGGCGCGGGCGCGGTATTCGGGCCGGTCCCAGGCGGCGCCGGCCATGACCTCGGCGACAATCGCCACCGCGCGCTCCACCTCTTCCAGCCCGATGAACAGCGGCGTGAAGCCGAAGCGGATGATGTCGGGGGCGCGGAAATCGCCGATCACCCCGCGCGCGATCAGCGCCTGCATGATCGCATAGCCCTCGGGATGGCGGAAGCTGACCTGACTGCCGCGTCGGGCATGGTCGCGCGGGGTGGCAAGGGTCAGATCGGGGCAGGCGGCCTCGATACCCTCGATGAAGGCATCGGTCAGTTCCAGCGAGCGGGCGCGCAGATCGGCGATTTCCACGCCCTCCCAGACATCGAGCGCGGCATCCAGCGCGGCCAGTTGCAGCACCGGCGGCGTGCCCACGCGCATGCGCTCGATCCCGCGCCCGGGGCGGTAATCCAGATCGAAGGCAAAGGGCGCCTCATGGCCCAGCCAGCCTGAAAGCGCGGGGCGGGCACGCTCGGCGTGGCGCGGCGCGACATAGATGAAGGCCGGGCCGCCGGGGCCGGAATTGAGGTATTTGTAGCTGCATCCCACGGCGAAATCGGCGCCGCCGGCCGCGACATCCACATCCGTGGCGCCGGCCGAATGCGCCAGATCCCAGATCGCCAGCGCACCATGGGCATGGGCCTTGGCGGTCAGCGCCGGCAGGTCATGGCGACGCCCGGTGCGGTAATCGACTTCCGTGAGCATGAGCACGGCAACGCTGTCGTCAATCGCCGCTTCCACCGCTTCGGGGGCGACGGTGCGCAGCTCATAGCCATCGCCCAGCGTCTTGCACAGCCCTTCGGCCATATAGAGATCCGAGGGGAAATTGCCGCTGTCCGACAGGATCACCCGACGCCCGGGGTTCATTTCCAGCGCCGAGGCCAGCGCCTGATAGACCTTGATCGACAGCGTGTCGCCCATTACCACATGGCCCGGTTCAGCGCCGATCAGCCGGGCGATACGGTCGCCGACGCGGGTCGGCAGATCCATCCATCCGGCCTTGTTCCAGCCGGTGATCAGCATCTGCCCCCATTCATCGCTGATACAGGCGGCGACGCGCTCGCGCACGCCGCGCGGCAGCGGGCCCAGCGAGTTGCCGTCCAGATAGATCACCCCTTCGGGCAGGTCGAACAACGTGCGGGTGCGGGCGAAATCACTGGTCATGGCGGGCCTTTTCGCATTCTGATGAGAATGGCAGCGTAGCGGCAGCGGTGATATATTTCAAGCTTGAAGTTTATTCATAGCCAATCCCGCAGAATGGAAATCAGCGGCACATCGGCCGGTGGCATCGGATAGTCGCGCAGATCGGCCGGTCGCACCCATTTCAGCGCCTGACCCTCGCGCGGGCTGGGGGTTCCCTGCCAACGGCGGCAGGCGAACAGCGGCATCAGCAGGTGGAAATCGGGGTAGCTGTGGCTGGCGAAGGTCAGCGGTGCCAGGCAGGAGGCCCAGGTGTCGATGCCCAGTTCCTCGTGCAATTCGCGGATCAGGGCGGCTTCCGGGGTTTCGCCGGGTTCCACCTTGCCGCCCGGAAACTCCCACAGCCCGGCCATGGATTTTCCCGCGGGGCGCTGGGCCAGCAGCACGCGGCCATCGGCGTCGATCAGGGCAACGGCGGAAACGAGGACGGTTTTCATGAGGGTAATCCGGTCTGCCGGGCAGGGCGGGAGGCCGCCGCCCCCCGGCCCGCCACGCGAAGTTGCGGCAAGATGAAGAAATCAGGAGCGATAATCGGCGTTGATCTCGATATAGCGATGCGTCAGGTCGCAGGTCCAGACGGTGGCGCGGCCGCGGCCCAGCCCCAGATCGACGCTGATGCGCAATTCCTCTTGCTTCATATAGGCGGCGCCGTCTTCCTCGCGGTAAGCGGGATCGACTAGCCCGTTCTTGGCCACGCTGATACCGCCAAAGCGGATGGCCAGCCGGTCACGGTCGGCCAGCGCGCCGGATTTGCCCACCGCCATGACGATCCGGCCCCAATTGGGGTCTTCGCCGGCGATGGCGGTTTTCACCAGCGGCGAATTGGCGATGGCCAACGCGCAGCGGCGCGCGTCGGCTGTATGCTGCGCGCCGCTGACGGTGATTTCGACGAATTTCGTCGCCCCCTCGCCATCGCGCACCACCTGATGCGCCAGATCCAGCATCACCGCGCCGAGCGCCTTCTCAAAGGCGCGCGCGCCGGGTGAGCGCATATCGGTCAGCGCCGGGGCCGGGCTCTGGCCGGTGGCGGCCATCAAGAGCGTATCCGAGGTGGAGGTGTCGCTATCGACGGTGATGCAGTTGAAGCTGCGATCCGTCAGCCGGCTGACCATGGTTTGCAGGGGTTTCTGCGCAATCTTCGCATCGGTGAAGATATAGACCAGCATGGTCGCCATATCCGGCGCGATCATGCCCGAACCCTTGGCAATGCCGGCAATGCGCACCGGATGGCCGTCGATGTCGATTTCGGCAAAGGCGCCCTTGGGGAAGGTATCGGTGGTCATGATCGCCTTGGCGGCATCGGCGATGCCTTCCGGCTGGAGCGCGGCGGTCAGTTCATCGAGCTTGGCCAGAATGCGATCATGCGGCAGCGGCTCGCCGATCACCCCGGTCGAGGCGGTGAAAATGCGCTCGGCCGGCAGGTCCAGCCGCTCGGCCAGCGCTTCGGTCAGCACGGCAACCGATTCGACGCCGCGCGCGCCGGTGAAGGCGTTGGAATTGCCCGAATTGACCAGAAAGGCCGCGCCGGCCCCTGCGCTTGATTTGCGGCCGATCTTGGCCTGACAATCGAGCACCGGCGCCGAGCGGGTCTGCGAGCGGGTGAACGTGCCGGCAATGGTGCTGCCCGGCGCCAGACGCGCCAGCATCACATCGAGCCGGCCCTTGTAGCGCACACCGGCCGCGACGGCGGCAAATTCCACCCCGGCGATCTGCGGCAGGGCAGGAAAGCCGCCCTTCGGCGCCAGCGGCGAGACCGCCGGGCCGCTCTGGCTGCCCAGCGTATCGGCCAGTTGCCGCTTGAGCGCCTGCGCCGTGGTTTTCCACTTCTTTGCCTTGGCCTTGTGCTTGTTGGCCATTGCCATCCCCGATGCTCGATTGAAGAAAGGCCCGCACCCCGGAAGGGCACGGGCCGGAACGCCGCCAATCTAGCGGGAGGGCGTTTATTCGTCCAGCAGATCGCTGCGCGAAAGCGCCTCGGGGGCGATGGTTTCGGTCAGATTCTCGATGCTGGCCTCGGCGCGCAGCCGGGTGACCAGCTCGCGCGTCGCCTCGCGCTGGATCTGGTTTTCCAGATCGGCGCGCACCGCCTCAAGCGGCGGCACCGAGGCGGTGCGGGTGTCGATCAGCTTGACCACATGCCAGCCAAAGCGGGTTTCCACCGCGCCGGAAACTTCCCCCGGCTCCAAAGCCATCACCGCCTGCTCGAAGGGCTCGATCATCACGCCCGGGCCGAACCAGCCCAGCGCGCCGCCCTCGGCGGCCGAACCGTCGAGCGAGAACTCCTGCGCCACTTCGGCAAACTCGCGCCCCGATTCCAGCTCGGCGATCACCGTGGTGATCTCGCTTTCGGTGCGCACCAGAATATGCGCGGCATTGTATTCTGTCACCGGATCGCCGGCGCCGAACTCGGCCACGAATGCCGCATAGGCATCGGCCAGCGCCTCGTCGGTGAGTGCCGCGCCCGCCACTTCATAGAGCGCCGCATTGGCGGTGAAGTTGCGCAGCTCGTTTTCCAGCGTGATGCGATCGCGCAGGCCCAGATCATCGGCCTTGTATTGCGACAGCAGTTCCTGCTCTATCAGTTGCTCGATGATGGCGGGAAACAGCGTTTCGTCGGGGACGGAGCGGAACTGCGGCGGCAGTTGCTCGCGCAGCGCGATGGCATGGCCCAGCGTGATCGCGGTTTCGCCGACCCGCGCCAGCACGGTGTCATGGGCAAGCGCCTCGTCGGTGGTTTGCTGGGCCTGCGCCGGCAGGGCCAGCACCAGTGCGCACAGCCCGGCGGCGAGGAACCGCTTGTGTTTCGTCATGGGAAAACTCCTGAATCGGCCCTTTGCGGGCTGCTGCGATTGACACCCTGTAGGCTGCCCCTTACATCGCTTGACGGTCTAGCGCGTAAAGCAACAGCCCAGTTGGCCCCTTGTAGGAAAGCCTCGGCAGGCGGGCAACCCCGGCGCGCGCACGAAAAGTTCAGAGAGGCAAGCGGAGAAAACATGTTGGGCCTTGGAACACTCAGCCGGAAGATTTTCGGCACGGCAAACGATCGCAAGGTGAAGGCCGTCCGACTGCTGGTGGAGAGGATCAACGCGCTTGAGCCTGAATTCCAGGCGCTCGACGATGCCGGGCTGGTCGCCAAGACCGAGGAGCTGAAGGGCCGCTTCGCCCAGGGCGAGGGGCTGGACAAGCTGCTGCCCGAAGCCTTCGCCAATTGCCGCGAGGCCGCGCGCCGCGCGCTGGGCCTGCGCGCCTTCGATGTGCAGCTGATCGGCGGCATCTTCCTGCATCAGGGCAATATCGCCGAGATGAAGACCGGCGAGGGCAAGACGCTGGTCGCCACCTTCCCGGCCTATCTCAATGCGCTGAGCGGCGCGGGCGTGCATGTCGTCACCGTCAACGATTATCTGGCCCGGCGCGATGCCGGCTGGATGGGCAAGGTCTTCACCAAGCTGGGCATGACCACCGGCGTGGTGGTGCCGCATCAGCCCGATGACGAGAAACGCGCCGCCTATCAGGCCGATATCACCTATGCCACCAACAACGAGCTGGGTTTCGACTATCTGCGCGACAACATGAAGACCGCGCTCGACCAGATGATGCAGCGCGGGCACAACTTCGCCATCGTCGATGAGGTGGACAGCATCCTGATCGACGAGGCGCGCACGCCGCTGATCATCTCGGGCATGTCGCAGGACCGCACCGATCTTTACGTTCAGGTGAACAAGCTGATCCCCCTGATCGGCGAGGAGCATTTCACCCTCGATGAAAAGCAGCGGCTGGTGAACTATACCGACGAGGGTCAGGAATTCATCGAGAACCAGCTCCATGCCGCCGGGCTGCTGCCCGAGGGCCAGGCGCTCTATGACCCGGAATCCACGACGCTGGTGCATCACATCAACCAGGCGCTGCGCGCCCACAAGATGCTGCACAAGGACCAGCATTACATCGTGCGCGATGGCAAGATCGTGCTGATCGACGAATTCACCGGGCGCATGATGCTGGGCCGCCAGCTTTCGGACGGGTTGCATCAGGCGGTCGAGGCCAAGGAAGGCCTGCCGATCCAGCCCGAGACCGTGACCATGGCCTCGGTCACCTTCCAGAACTATTTCCGCCTTTATGGCAAGCTCGCGGGCATGACCGGCACCGCCGCCACCGAGGCCGAGGAATTCAAGGAAATCTATAATCTGGGTGTGGTGGAGATCCCCACCAACAAGCCCATCGCCCGGCTTGACGAGCATGATCAGGTCTATCGCACCGCGCGCGAGAAATTCGACGGCGTGATGGAGGCGATCCGCGAGGCGCATGGCAAGGGTCAGCCGATCCTTGTGGGCACCACCTCGATCGAGAAATCCGAGGAGCTTGCGGCGCTGCTGAGCAAGGCCAAGATCAAGCACAATGTGCTCAATGCCCGCCAGCACGAGCAGGAGGCGCAGATCGTCGCCGATGCCGGGCGCGTGGGCGCGGTGACCATCGCCACCAACATGGCCGGTCGCGGCACCGATATCCAGCTTGGCGGCAATGTCGAGATGCGGGTGTTGCAGGCGCTGGCCGAGACCCCCGATGCCGACCCCGCCGAGACCCGCGCCCGTATCGAGGCCGAGGTTGCCGAGGAACGCGCCAAGGTGCTTGCCGCCGGCGGGCTGTTCGTTCTCGCCACCGAGCGCCATGAGAGCCGGCGCATCGACAACCAGCTGCGCGGCCGTTCGGGCCGGCAGGGCGATCCGGGGCGCTCGGTGTTCTTCCTGTCGCTCGAAGACGACCTGATGCGCATCTTCGGCTCGGAGCGGCTGGAGAAGGTGCTGTCCACGCTGGGCATGAAAGAGGGCGAGGCGATCGTGCACCCCTGGGTGAACAAATCGCTGGAGAAGGCGCAGGCCAAGGTCGAGGCGCGCAACTTCGACATCCGCAAGACGCTGCTGAAATTCGACAACGTGATGAACGATCAGCGCCGGGTGATCTTCGAGCAGCGGCTCGATATCCTCAAGGCCGAGGATCTGTCGGAAACCATCTCGGACATGCGCCATTCGGTGGTCGAGGAACTGGTCAACCGCCATCTGCCGCCCAATACCTATGCCGATCAGTGGGAGGTCGAGGCGCTTTATGCGGCGGCGATCGACAAGCTCAATCTGGATGTGCCGGTGATCGCCTGGGCCGACGAGGACGGCGTCGATCAGGAGGTGATCCGCGAGCGGCTGATCGAGGCCGCCGACAAGCTGGCCGCCGACAAGGAGGCCTCTTTCGGCGCCGCCACCATGCGCGACATCGAGAAGCAGCTGCTGCTGCAATCGATCGACGGCAAATGGCGCGAGCATCTTATCACGCTGGAGCATCTGCGCTCGGCGGTGAATTTCCGCGGGCTGGCGCAGCGCGATCCGCTCAATGAATACAAGTCCGAAGCCTTCGTGCTCTTCGATCACATGCTGAGCTCGCTGCGCGAGGAAGTCACCCGGCAGCTGGCGCGCATCCGCCCGCTCTCGGCCGAGGAACAGCAGGCGATGCTGGCGCAGATGCAGCTGCAGGCCGCTGCCGCGCAGCCCGATGGCAAGCTGGAAAGCCCCATCGACCTGCCGCGCCTGAACCCCGCCCCCGCCCCTGCCGTCGCGCAAGGCCCGGCGCTGGTTGAAGGCTTCGACGAGGCCGACCCCGCCACCTGGGGCAATCCGGGCCGCAACGAGCCCTGCCCATGCGGTTCGGGCAAGAAGTTCAAGCATTGCCACGGCCGGCTGGCCTGAGCCTGCCGCGCGGCCCCCTGGCACCGCTGCCGGGGGCCGCGAAAGCACCGCGCTGCTGCCACGAAGCTGCCCCTTTTTCCCGGCACTCCTGAAGCCCGTATTCCCGGATGTCGGAGTGTGTGATGAATCGTGTGCGCATGGTGGCCGTCGTTGCCGCAGCCCTGGCCGTTGCTGTCGGGGCGGGAACGCTGTTTCAATCGGGCGTCGGCGCCCCGGAAGGGCAGGCCGATGCCCGCCCGGCAACTGGCGCCGCACAGGGCCAGGTCTCGCTGGTCGATCAACTGGCCCCCGGCGAGGTGGTGCAGGCGGCGCTGCCGGAGCCTGAACAGATCGAGCCGACCGCGCTGGTCGAGGATGAGCCGCGCATCGACACCGCGCCCGAGATGCCCCTGCGCCTGACCCCGCCCACGCTGGCCGAGGCGCCTCAGCCTGATGAACCCATCGACATCGCCGCCGCGACCCCCGAACTGCTGCCCGCCGACGAAGCGCTGCTGGCCGAGATCGAAGCCTGCGCGCGCTGGCTGGTGGTCACCGCCGAAGCCGGCGCGATGCTGGATCTGAGCCTCTTCGCGCCCTGCGATGGCGGCGCCACGGTGCGGCTGGAACATGCCGGCCTGCGCCTTGACGGCCAGATCGGCGCGGATGGGCAACTGGCCCTCACCCTGCCGGCCCTGAGCGCCGAGGGCGAGGTTTCGGTGATCTTCGCCGATGATGCCCGGGTCTCCGACGCCGCGCTGGTGCCCGATCTGGCGCTGCACGACCGCGTGCTGCTGCAATGGCAGGGGCCGGCGGTTCTGGCGCTCAATGCCTATGAATTCGAAGCCGAATTCGGCAGCGCTGGCCATATCCACCCGGCGAATGCCGGCGCCCCGGCGCAGGCGGCGCATGGCGCGCTGGTGCGACTGGGCCACGATGAGGCGGCCGAGCCGCTGCTGGCGCAGGTCTATAGCTATCCGATGGGGCTTTCGGCACGGCTCGGCCAGGTCGAACTGGAGCTGGAGGTTGCGGTGACCGAGGCCAGTTGCGGCCGGTCGCTGGCCATCGAATTGATGCCGGTGCTGGACGGCGCGCCGGGCGAGCCGCATCATCTCACGCTGAGCATGCCGGAATGCGATGGCGAGGGCGGCTTTCTGGTGTTGAAGAATCTTCTTCCCGCCCTGACAATCGCGCTGAACTGAGACCAGCGCACGGCGTCCCATGCCCCTATCCTTGCGCGCGGCGGCTCTGGCTGCCGCGCTTTCAATTCTGCCCGCCGCGCCCTTGCTGGCGCAGGATGTCACGCTGCATTCGCTTGACGGGCGGCTGGAGGTCAGCGGCACGCTGCTGGCCTATGACGGCGAATATCTGCGCCTCGACAGCGAGTTCGGCCCGCTGACGCTCGATGCCCGCGGGCTGCGTTGCGAGGGGCCGGGCTGTCCGCTCCTGGCCGAGGCGGTGCTGGAAGCGGTGATCGAGGGCGCGCCGGTCATCGCGCAGCAGCTCTTCCCACCGGTGCTGGCGGTTTTCGCCGAAAGCCAGGGGCTGGTGCTGACGCAGCAGTCGCAGGACGATGAGCAGGTGTTCGAGCTCAGCGACCCCTCGGGCGGCGCGCCGGTCATGCGGCTGCGGTTGCGCGCCAGTTCCAGCGATGCCGGGCTCTTGGCACTGGCCATGGGCGAGGTCGATCTGGCGCTGACCCTGACCCCGCTGGAGGATGCCGAATTCGTGCTGCATGTGCTGGCGCATGACGCTTTCGTGCCGGTCGTCTCGCCGGAATCTTCGCTTGAGCGCCTGTCGATGGCGGACCTGCTGGCCATGCTGGGCGATGATGCGGCTGATGAAGGCGCCGCCTTGCATCTGCGCGGACAGGATGCCGGCGAGCATTACGCACTGGGCGCCCATATGCTGGGCCTCGGTGTCGAGGGTATCTCGGCGCAGGCCGTGCTGCATCCCGGCACCGAGGCGCTACTGGCGGCGGTGGCGCGCGATCCCGGCGCGCTGGGCCTGACGCTGCGTTCGCAGGCCCGCGATCTGCGCGCCCTGCCCCTGATCGACGCTTGCGCCCTGCCCATCGAAGCCGGCCCGGCAGCGCTGAAAACCGGGGAATATCCACTGGCGCAGCCGCTTTATGCGGTGCAGCGCCGCCAGCGCCTGCCGCTGCGCCTGCGCCAGCTTCTGCGCTTCTTCCATGAACCCGAGGCCGTGGCGGCGCTGCGCGCGGCGGGTTTCGCCGAAACCCGTTTCGAACCGCTGCCGGTGGAAATGCGCGCGCGGCGGTTGGTGCATACGCTGATCGCCGGCCAGCCCGCCCCGCAGGAGGAGGCCGCCTTTCTGGCCGCGCTGCGCGATCTGGCGGGCTGGTTGCAGGACAGCGAGCCCCTGACCCTGGCCTTTCGCTTTGCCCCCGGCACGGCGCGCATCGATGCCCCCTCGCAGGCGATGATCGCGCCGCTGGCCCGCGCTATCGAGGCCGGCGCCTTTGCCGGGCATGAGGTCATTCTGGCCGGGTTCACCGATGCGCAGGGTGGCTATCAGGCCAATCAACAACTGTCGCTGCGCCGGGCCGAGGCGGTGCGCGATGAACTCGCCGCCGCCAGCGCGCTGCGCGATCCCGGGCAGGTGCTGCGCGCCGAGGGGTTCGGCCCGCTCCTGCCCATTGCCTGCAATGAAAGCGAATGGGGGAGGGCGCTCAACCGGCGGGTGGAATTGTGGCTGCGTCCGCTGGGCGATTGAAGTCCGGCGCTTCTCAGCGCAGGGTCACCCCGGCGGCGCGCATCTCGCCCAGCGCGTGGGCCAGCGAGCCGTCAAGGTCGATCGCGCGGCAGCACTCCATAAGCACCGTGGTGCGAAACCCCAGCCGTGCGGCATCGATCGCCGAATAGGCCACGCAGAAATCGGTGGCCAGCCCCACCAGCACCAGCGCTTCCACGCCCCGGCTGCGCAGATAGCCCTCAAGCCCGGTCGGCGTGCTGCGGTCATTCTCGAAAAACGCCGAATAGCTGTCGATGCCGGGCCGAAAGCCCTTGCGCAGGATCAGATCGGCGGGATCGGTGCGCAGATCGGCATGAAAATCCGCGCCGGCGCTGCCTTGAACGCAATGGCGCGGCCAGAGGACCTGGGTGCCATAGGGCATTTGCGTGGTGCTGAAAGGCGCCGCGCCGGGGTGGTTGTCGGCGAAAGAGCGGTGATCGGCGGGGTGCCAGTCCTGGGTCAGCACCCGCACGGCGAAACGATCCATCAGCGCGTTGATCGGTGCCACGATACTGTCACCATCCGCCACCGCCAATGCCCCGCCGGGGCAGAAATCATTCTGCAGGTCAATGACGACAAGCGCCTCGGCGGGGTCTGGGGTCTGGGTCTCGGGGCGCATGGCGTCACTCCTGATCTTTGCTCAGGGGTAAGCGCCACGCGCACCAAGGTCAATCGGTTGCCGGGTTCAGGCGGCGATGCGCTCGATGGCGGCTTCGGCCCGGGCCAGCGCTTCGTCGGCACCGAAGACCAGCTTGTCGGCGGCCACGAAAGTGACATCGGTGATGCCGAAGAAATTCAGCATATGGCGCACATAACCCGAGGCGAAATCGACCGGGCCACCCAGTTCGGTGCCATCGGACGACAGCACCACATAGGCCTTCTTGCCGGTCAGCAGCCCCTGCGGGCCGGCCTCGGTGTAGGTGAAGGTCTCGCCCTTGCGGGCCAGCTGGTCGAACCAGTTCTTCAGATTGGCCGGCACGCCGAAATTGTAGATCGGCAGGCCGATGACCAGCGTATCGGCGCCGCGCAGCTCATCGAGCAGGGCGTCGGCATGGGCGGCAATCTCGGCCTGGGCGAGGCTGCGATCCTCGGCCGGGGTGAAGACGGCGCCAAGCCAGTTGCCGTCGATGGCCGGCACGCCCTGCGACAGGTCGCGGGTGATGATGGTGGTATCGGGCGCGGCGACGCGCTCGATCAGGCGGTCGGTGACGCGGCGCGACACCGAAGCCTCGCCACGGATCGAGGCGTCAAGACGCAGAAGTACGGACATGGGGATCTCCTGGGGCAATGAAGGTAAGGGCGTGTTCATGGGTTGTGGCCGCAAGATGGGACTTGCGGCTGTGAACTCAATTGGCGAAAATGCGCTTCATCTGTGAACTGGCGCACATATATGAGCATTGACACCTGGGACGAGATTCGCACCGCCTGGCATGTGGCGCGGGCCGGTACCGTCAGCGGCGCGGCCGAGGCTTTGGGCGTGCATCACGCCACGGTCATCCGCCATGTCGATGCGCTGGAGGCCCGGTTGGGGGTGAAGCTGTTTCAGCGCCATGCGCGCGGCTATACGCCCACCGAGGCCGGCGAGGCCCTGGCCCAGGTGGGCCGGGCCACCGACGAGCAATTCGCCCAGCTTGCCGCCCGTCTGAGCGGGCTGGGCAGCGGTATTTCGGGCGATCTGGTGATCACCACGCTGCCGGAGCTGCATGATCTGATCATGCCGGCGCTGGCCGGGCTGCTGCGCCAGCATCCGGATCTGCGGCCCCGGCTGCGCACCGATCTGCGGGTGCTGCGGCTGGAATATGGCGAGGCGCATCTGGCCCTGCGCGCCGGTGCCCAGCCGACCGAGCCCGACAATGTGGCGCAACTGCTGCTGCGCGCGCCGGTTTCACTGTTTGCCAGCCCTGATTATCTGGCCGAGCACGGCATGCCGCAAAGCGATGCCGATCTGTCCCGGCACCATTTCATCGGCGAGGCCGACGAGGAAAGCCGCGCGCCTTTCCTGCGCTGGCTGCATGCGGCGGGGCATCGGCAGGTGCTGCGCACCAATGAACCGGCGGCGGTGCGCGCCGCCATTCGCGCCGGCATCGGCATGGGTTTTCAGTTCGACCATCTGCACAACGAGGATCTGGTCAAGGTCATGCCCTCTCGCCCCGAATGGGAGGTGCCGCTCTGGCTGGTGACCCATGTCGATCTGCACCGCACGCCGAAGGTGCAGGCGGTGCTGGCAGCGTTGAAGGCCGGGGTGCGGGGGTGAGCCTGCCGCAAGCCGCCCCTGCCCCGGATGCCCGCGCCGAGGCGCTCAAGGGCCATGCGGCGATGCTGCTGTTCTCGGCCTCGGTGGCGGGGTCGTTCAGTCTGGGTGCGCTGGTCGCCAATGACATGGCGCCGGCGGCGCTGAATGCAGTGCGCTTCCTGATCGCCGCGCTGGTGCTGGGCGCCCTGGTGCAGCTGATGCCGGCGCGCCGGGGGCGCGGCTACCGGCGCAGCGATTTCAGCAGCTTCTGGCGCTATGTCGTGCTGGCGGCGCTGTTTGGCGGCTATTTCGTGCTGATGTTCGAAGGGCTGAAAACCGCCAATCCGGTCTCGGCCGGGGCGGTGTTCACCCTGACGCCACTGATCACCGCCGGCTTCGCCTGGCTGCTGCTGCGGCAGGTGCTCAACGGCTGGATGGCGCTGGCGCTGGCGATCGGGGCGGCGGGCGCGGTCTGGGTGATCTTTCGCGGCGACCTGGGCGCGCTCTTGGCCTTCGAGATCGGCCGCGGCGAGGCGATCTATTTCATCGGCTGCGTGCTGCATGCGGCCTTCACCCCGATGCTGCGGCGTCTGGGGCGGGGCGAGCCGGCGCTGGTGATGACCTCGCTGGTCATGGCCACCGGCTTCGTGCTGCTGGCGGCCTATGGCTGGAGCGATCTGCGCGCCATCGACTGGCGCGCGGTCTCGCCGCTGATCTGGGTGACGATCCTGTATCTGGCACTGTTCGCCAGCGCGCTGACCTTTGTCTTGCTGCAATTCGCCGCCCAGCGGCTGCCGTCATCGAAGGTGATGGCCTATACCTATCTGACCCCGGCCTGGGTGATCCTGTGGGAGCTGGCGCTGGGCCATGGCGGGCCAAGCCTGCTGGTGCTGCCGGGTATTGCGGTGATCGTGCTGGCGCTGGTGATGCTGTTGCGCCACGACTGAGCCCGCCTCGCGGGCCGGGCCGAAACGCGGGTCAGCTATACAGCGGCGCGCGGCGCTCGATCTCGCGGAAGCGCTTGGGCCAGTCATTGACCCAGAGCGGAATGGCATCGCCGGGCATTGGCCGGGCGCAGAAATAGCCCTGCACCAGATCGCAGCCGAGCTTCTTCAGCGTCGCCCAATCCTCGATATCCTCGACCCCTTCGGCGATGGTCTGCATGCCCAGCTGCCGCGCCATGTCAATGCTGGCCTGCAGGATCGCGCGCTTGTTGGCATCGGCATGGGCGCCATGCACGAAGCTGCGGTCGATCTTCAACTCGTCGAAGGGAAGGTCGCGCAGTTGCGCCAGAGAGGAATGCCCGATGCCGAAATCGTCGATCGACAGCCGAACCCGTTTGAGCCGCAGCCGGGTCAGGATATCGAGCACCGCGACCGGGTCCTGCATCAGCCGGCTTTCGGTCACCTCAAGGATCAGGCTTTCGGGCGGTACATGTTCGGCCTGCAGGGCGCTCATCACCTGATCGGGGAAGTCGAGCGCGCTGAGGCTGTCCATCGAGATATTGACCGCCACTTTCAGCGCCAGCCCCATGTCGCGCCATTCCGCCGCCTGACGCAGCGCCATGCCCAGCACCGTATGGGTCAGATCGTCGATCATCCCGTGGTCTTCGGCGACCGAGATGAACTGATCGGGATAGATCATGCCATCGGTCGGATGGCGCCAGCGCACCAGGCATTCGGCCTCGATCGGCTGGCCGGTGCTCAGGCTGACCTTGGGCTGGTAATGGTTGATCAGCTCGCCCTGATCCAGCGCCCGGCGCAGTTCGTCGGGCGGGTAAAGCTTGCTGGCGCTGCGCACTCGGGGGTCACGGCGCGGGGTGGCGGCCTTGGCCAGCATCAGCCGCAGGGCGCTCAGATCAACAGGTTTTTTCAGGATACCCAGCAGGTTGAGGTTCTGGCGCACCGCAAGCCGTGCCGCGGCCTGGATGGTGCGGTCATCCTCGCCGCTGAACAGGATCAGCTCGCCATCATAATGCAGCCGCACCAGCCGGCGTTGCAGCGCGATGCCGTCGATACCGGGCATCTGAAGATCGCACAGCACCAGATCGAAGGCGCCGGGCCCGTCAGATTCGATCCGGTCCAGTGCCTCCAGCGGATCGGTAAAGCCCAGCACATCGCTGACGCCCAGATGCGCCAGCTGATGCCCGATCAGTTTCAACTCGAACGGGTCGTCGTCAATGGTGATCACCCGCAGCGGGCGCTCAGCTGCCTTCATGCTTTCCTCGTCCGAGTGCGACTGAAATCGCGCGCTCAGCATCGTGCCGGGCTTTTTCGAACTGCGCCATATGGTTGTAGAACGCGGGTCTGTCATTGTCACGGCTCTTGCTTTCGATTGCGGCGCAAATTGCCCCCAGTTGCATCGCCCCGATGGCGCGGGCGGAAGATTTCAGCCGATGCGCCAGCCCGCCGGCCGCGGGCAGATCGCTGGCATCGGCGGCGCTTTGCAACTGCACTGCCAGCGGCGCCAGATGTTCAAGGAAGGCGGCGAGGAACTCCTGCTGGATCTCCGGGTCATCGCCAAGCCGGGCGCTCAGGGCGCTCAGATCAAGCACCGGCTCGGTGCTCATCGGCTGCGCCGCGTCGAGAGCGGCATTGTCGGCGCCGCTGCGGCTGGCCGGCGGCTTTTCGCCGGGCGGGGAGGGCTCATCGCCCGGGGCAAGATAGGGGCGCAGCGCCTGGCAAAGCGAATCCAGCGTCACCGGCTTGATTTGCAGCGCGTCGATCCCGGCGGCCTTGACGGCATCGGCAACCGGCTGGCGGGCATCGGCGGTCAGCGCGATGATCGGCATGCGCAGCCCGCTTACGGCTTCCTCCTGCCGGATCTGGCGGGCCAGTTCATAGCCGTCCATATCGGGCATGTGCAGGTCGGTCAGCAGCATCGCATGGCGCCCGGAGCGGGCCAGCGCCAGCGCATCGGCGCCGTTCGAGGCCAGTTCGGCATTGATGCCCAGAAGCGACAGCTGGCGCAAGATCACCTTCTGGTTGAGCGGGTCATCCTCGGCCACCAGCACCGGCCGTTCCGACGAGCACCGCCGCGCCAGCGCCATCATGGCGCTGTCAGAGGCGCCGGTGGCCTGTTCATAGGGATCGGCCTGACCGGCGGCGATCAGCACCGCTTGCACCAGATTGGCGTAGGAGAGGCCCGTGCCCTCCAGCACTGCGGTCAGCGGTGCGGCGCGCCGCGCGCGGCGGGGCCCGCGGCCGAGTTCGATCAGCAACCGTGGCATGCCGCGCTGAGCGCCGGGCACCCGAGCCTCGGCACCGCAGATCACCACCGCCGGGGCGCCGTCAGCACCCGGTTCGCTGGTGGCGGGCAAGATATTGGCACCGGCATGGCGCAGATAGCTTTCCAGATCGGCGGCGATGTAGTTGGGGCTGGGATGCACGATGCAGCCAAGCCCCTGCAGCGGCGCCTCGGCCGGCTTGGCGTGGGCGCCACTGCGACCCAGCGCCTGCACCGGCAGGTGAATGGTGAAGGTCGAACCCTCGCCGGGGCTGCTGAAGGCCGAGATCGTGCCACCCATCAGCGCCAGAATGCGCCGGGTAATGGTCAGGCCCAGCCCGGTGCCGCCATAGCGCCGCGTGGCCTGCGAATCGCCTTGCTGGAAGGGCTCGAAGATGCGCGCCATCAGTTCTTCGGACATGCCGATACCATTGTCGCGCACGGTGATGCGCAGCGCGAAGGGGCTGCCCTCCTCGGCATCGACGCGCAGTTCCACCCGGCCGCTGCGATCAGGCAGATCGGTGGAGAACTTGATCGCATTGCCAAGCAGATTGTAGATCATCTGCCGCAGCCTGAGCCCGTCCGACATGATCTGGCGCGGCAGGTCGGGGGCGACGAAGGCATGCAGCGCCACGCCCCGATCCACGGCAGTATTGACCAGACTGCCCACCACCGCCTCCACCGTGGTGCTGATATCGGTCGCGGCGGGGTGGATCTGCAACTGCCCGGCCTCGATCTTGGAGATATCCAGAATATCGTCGATCAGATGCAGCAGATGCCCGCCGGCCTCGCGCATCGCGGCCAGAAGGTCGGTCTGCTCCTCGGTCAGCGGGCTCTGGTTGAGCACTTCGGCCAGGCCGAGAATGGCATTCATCGGCGTGCGGATCTCATGGCTCATGGTTGCCAGAAAGGCCGATTTCGCTTGGCTTGCCTCTTCGGCGACAACCCGCGCCAGCCGGTCTTCCTGTTGCAGCCGCCGCTCGATCGCCGAGGCCAGCGTATTGGCGGCGGCGCGCAGTGCCTCCTGTTCGGCCAGCGACCACTGGCGGTCGGTCTCGCAATCGTTGAAGCCCAGAATGCCCCACCAGTCGCCATGCACGAAGATCGGGATGGCGACCACGCCCTTGACGCCATCGGTCTCCATCATGCTCTGCTCGGCGGGGAGGAAATCGCGCGAGCGGGCCTGCATAACGCCGCCCATGCGCAACCGCTCGGCCCAATGGCCCAGCCCTTCGGCGGCCATGTCGAAGCCCTTCGGCATCGTCCAGACATAGGAGGGCGGAATGCCCGGCGCGCGCCATTCGGAATGCATCGCCGTCAGGAACCGGCCATCGGGGCGCTGGCGGTTGCGGAACACATAGGCGCGGCTGGCATGCATGGCCTGGCCCAGGGTGGACAGGATGGTGTCGATCTCCTGCTCCCAGTCCCAGGTGGTCAGCAACCGCTCGGCGGCGAAGGCCACCGCGCTCAGGATCGCGTCGCGCTGGCGCAGGCTGGCCTCGGTCAGGCGCTGGCGGGTGACATCGCGCATGATCACCATGGCACCGAGCTTCTGGCCGGTGGCGTCATAAAGCGGGGCGCCGCTTGACAGCACATGGCGCGGCGGCAGGCCCGGGCGCAGGATGGCCAGTTCGGCATCGCGCACGGTCTCGCCGCCATGAACGCGCACCAGCGGAATATGTTCGGTCTTCAGCGGCGTCTTGCCGTCGCGGGCAAAGAGCCCGTAATGCGCGCTCCATTCCGAGGCAGGAAGATCGGCGGCATCCTGGCCCAGCCAGTCGCGCGCGGTGCGGTTGAAAAGCCGCAAGCGGCCTTCGGTATCGCAGGCCACCACCGCGAAATCCGATGATTCAAGCAGCGCGTTCTTGAACGCCTGTTCCTCCAGCAGCGCCTGTTCGGCGCGCTTGAGATCGGTGATGTCGAGCGTGGTGCCCAGGGTGCGCAGCGGATTGCCGTCACGGTCGAAGGTGATTTCGCCGCGCTCGCTGACATAGCGGATCTCGCCATCGGGGCGGATGATGCGATGCACGGAATCGTAGGGTTGGCGCAACCGGATGGCTTCGTCGAAGGCAGCAAGTTCGGCGGCGCGGTCCTCGGGATGCAGCAGCTTGCCGCGGAAGATTTCGGTCGTCGGGTGCAGTTCATCGGGGTTCTGGCCGAAGATGGCATAGGTTTCCGGCGACCAGGCCACCTGCCCGCTGCGGTGGTCGATCTCCCAGCTGCCCAGCCCGGCCAGTTCCTGCGCCTCGCGCAGAGCCCGCTCGCTTTCGGCCAGCCGTTCCTCGGTGATCTTCTGGTCGTGGATATCGGTGATGAAGCCTTCCAGTGCCTCAAGCCGCCCGCTTTCGTCATAGACGCCGCGGCAGGTCTCAAGCGCCCAGCGATAGCTGCCATCGGGTTGCAGCACGCGGATGACGTTGCGCGCCTTCACCCGCTCGGCCAGGGCGCGATCCACATTGGCGCGCATGCGGGCGAAATCCTCGGGATGCACCAGATCCTCGGGCGTCACCCGACCGCTCATGAAATCCTCGGGTTCCAGGCCGAACAATTCGCGGCAGCCTTCGCTGATGTAGTCGAGCGTGTAGTCCTGCGCCGGGCGCGTGCGATAGGCCATGCCCGCCAGGTTCGACAGCAGTGTCTTGTGGCGGCGTTCACTGTCGCGCAGCGCGGCCAGGGTCTGCGCGAAGCCGGGGATCTCGCTGATGTTGAGCAGCGCATGGGTGACGCCGCCGCGCGCATCATGTTCCGCCGAGACCTGGCAGGCGACCCAGACGGCCGCGCGCCCCTTGGGCAGCAGTTGCAACTCGACCGAGAAGCCCCGGATCTCGCGGTTGATCAGCCGGTCCAGCCCACCGGAAAGCCTCGCCATGTCATCGGGATGCACCACATCGGCCAGCACCAGATGGCCAAATTCCTCGGCCGAGAAACCCAGCATCTGCTGCAAGCCGGCCTCGACCGAGACGAACCGCAGATCGCGGCTGATGCGTGCCGTGCCGAAATGGCCGACATCACCGGCCTCGCTCGCGGTGGCGAGCGCGGAATCGGCGGCGGTATCGACCGGTTCCTCGCGCCAGCGCGGGGGGATGGGTGGGCGCGGCAACGGCTGCTGATCGTCCTGGCGGCCACCCTGTTGCCCGCCCTGCCGGCTGCCCTTCACCGCCAGCGCCTGCGATTTCGCCCTCGCGCTCATGCGGCGCCTGCCTGAGGGACGGTATGGGCGTGACCTGAACAACACGCGGTCATGGCAACCGAAATGCGCATCTTCGCCAGTCTCCTGCCGGGCGAGTGGTGCGCTGCAACAGGCAGGCCGCACCGGGATTGATAATCGGTCCGTCGTGGCGGACCGGGAAAACAACACAGCGACAACACAACAACCAAGACGTTTCGCTATTGTTATTTTGGGGTGAAACTGTGTCCAAATTGGGCACTTTCACGGTTTTTGGCGCGATTTGTACCGATCTGGCCCTCGCGTCAGCCCGCCGCGCCACCCCGGTTGCGGCCTTGCCGAAGAAAGACCCATTCTGATCCGGAAATCACCCTCTATCAACCCTGACGTGTGCCGGGCCAAGCCGGGCGGGCGCGGTCACGGCGCTTGCAGGCGCTGCACACTGCGATTATAGAGCCGCCTTGCCCGGACGGCCGGGCCAAGTCTCCGACCACCTTGTCAAAACGGAACATACCGATGTCTCGAATTCACCTGCCCGGCATTCTTGCCATGGCCGCGATCGTCGTGGCCTCCAATATCCTCGTTCAGTTCCTGCTCGGCGATTTCCTCACCTGGGGGGCGCTGACCTATCCGCTGGCCTTTCTGGTCAATGACGTGATGAACCGCGTCTATGGCCCGCAGGCGGCGCGGCGCGTGGTCTGGGCCGGTTTCGCCACCGGTGTTGCCTGCTCGCTGATCGGCACCCAGATCATCGGCGAATACGGGCCGCTGGTCACGCTGCGCATTGCCATGGGCTCGGGGCTGGCCTTCCTGTGCGCGCAGATGCTTGATGTGGCGATCTTCGACCGGCTGCGCGATCAGCGTTGGTGGAAAGCGCCGCTGGCCTCGACGCTGGTGGGCTCCACCGTCGATACCGCGCTCTTTTTCTCCATCGCCTTTGCCGGTGGGCTGGCCTTCCTGGAGCCCGGCAATGACGTGAGCTGGGCCAATGAAACCATGCCGCTGCTGGGCTGGGGTTTCACTGCGCCCTTCTGGGTCAGCATGGCGGTTGCCGACTGGATGGTCAAACTGGGACTGGCGCTGCTCGCTTTGGCGCCATTTCGCATCATCGTGCGCCGCTTGACGCAACCTGTCGCATAAAATCTTTTGACAAACACCAAATCTGTGCCACCATCAGCTTACGGTTCAATCCAGCGAAAGGAGGTGGTCCAGTGTCTAGAGTGATATTGGAGAGAGGTGTCGGAACAGTCAGGGGGCGCGTGCACTGACGGCAGCCCTCAGTCGCGCAAAGCCTGATTGGGCCAGGCTCCTAACCGGCCCCATCTCCTGAATGCTCGTTTGGGCCGCCCCGTAGCCGGGCGGCCCTTTCGATTGGAAAACCCCATGCTACGCATCAATGACGACATCACCATCCAGGACTGGGAGCTGAGCGAAAGCTTCATCCGCGCCTCGGGGCCGGGGGGGCAGAATGTCAACAAGGTCTCCACCGCGGTCGAACTGCGCTTCGAGGCCGAACGCAGCCCGGCGCTGGCCCCGGCGGTCAAGGCACGGCTCAAGCGGCTGGCCGGGCGGCGCTGGACGCTGGACGGGGCGCTGATCCTGCGCGCCGAGGAAACCCGCAGCCAGCAGCGCAACCGCGAGATCGCCCGCGAGCGGCTGGCCGAACTGATCCGCCAGGCGCTGGTGGCGCCGCGCCGCAGGGTGCCCACACGGCCCACGCTGGCCAGCCAGCGCCGCCGGGTCGAGGGCAAGGTCAAGCGCGGCTCGGTCAAGGCGCTGCGCGGGCGTATCGACGGCGATGACGACTGAGCGAGAAGCGGGCTGGAACGAGGCCGCGACCCTGACATTTGATGCGAAACCGGCTATGATAGCGCCAGCAACAGACCCGCAACCGGGCATCGGCAACGAGGCAGAGCATGAAACAGACCCCGATCCGGGCGCCGATCCGCGCCCTTGCCAATCTCCTTGAACCCGTCTTCCGGCGGCCGGATTTCGTGCAGGCCGCGGCGCTGTGTCTGCGCGAGGGCAAGCAAGGCCCCGAGGTGCTGCTGGTGCAAAGCCTCAATAGCCGGCGCTGGATTTTGCCCAAGGGCTGGCCGATGAAGCGCCGCACCCTGGCCGGCGCCGCTGCGCAGGAGGCCTGGGAAGAGGCCGGGGTGGTGGGAAAGGCGCATGAAACCTCGATGGGCTTTTACACCTACCGCAAGATCCGGCGCGGCGGGCTGGCGCTTTCGTGCCGGGTGGAGGTATTCCGCATCGATGTCGCCGATCTGGCGCGTGACTATCCCGAGCGCAGCCGGCGCAAGCGCAAGTGGATGACCCCCGAAGCCGCCGCCGCCGCTGTCGAGGAAACCGAGCTGAAGGCGCTGCTGCTGAGCCTTTGACGCAACGCCAGGCAGGGGCCGGTCAGGCAACGGGCACCCGGCATTGAAAGCCGGGGCGAAACGCGCTAGGGCGCGAATGTAACAGTTCCATGACGCTTTCATGACAACGCCCGGAGGCGCCGATGTCCCTGCCCGTCGATCACAGCGCCAAGGCGATCAAGACGCTCGACAAGGATCTGCGGCGCATCAGCCTGATGGAACAGGCGCTGGTCTTCACCTCGCGGCCGCTGATCGGGCCGGGGCTGGCGCTGGCATTCCTGGTGCTGGTGGCACTGGCGGCGACGGCCTTTGTAGGCGCGCAGCCCGGTGCGGTGGTGGTGATCGCGGCGGCGGTGATCGGCGGCTACATGGCGCTCAACATCGGCGCCAATGACGTGGCCAACAACATGGGCCCGGCGGTGGGCGCCAATGCCGTGACGCTGGGCGGTGCGCTGGTCATTGCGGCGATCTGCGAGACCGCCGGCGCGCTTCTGGCCGGGGGCGATGTCGTCAGCACCGTTTCACGCGGGATCATCGCACCCGAAAGCGTTGCCGCGCCGCGCATCTTCATCTGGGCGATGATGGCGGCGCTTCTGGCCGGGGCGCTGTGGATCAACCTTGCCACTTGGATCGGCGCGCCGGTTTCCACCACCCATTCCATCGTCGGCGGTGTGATGGGCGCGGGCATTGCAGCGGCGGGTTTTGCCGCCGTCAACTGGCCGATGATGGGGCGCATCGCGGCAAGCTGGGTGATCTCGCCGGTGCTGGGCGGGGCGATCGCGGCGCTCATTCTGGCTTTCATCAACAGCCGCATCATCTATCGCGAGGACAAGATCGCCGCCGCCCGCGCCTGGGTGCCGGTGCTGATCGGGGTGATGGGCGGGGTATTCGCCACCTATATGGCGCTCAAGGGCATCTCGCGCATCATCAGCTTCTCGCTGGGGCATTCGGTGCTGATCGGGCTGGCAGTGGGCGTGCCGCTGGCGCTGATCATGCGACCGGTGATCCGGCATCAGGCGCGCGGGCTGGAGAACCGCAACAAGTCGCTCAAGGCGCTCTTCGCCATTCCGCTGGTGTTTTCGGCAGCCCTGCTTTCCTTCGCGCATGGCGCCAATGACGTGGCCAATGCGGTGGGGCCGCTGGCCGCCATCGTGCATGCGGTGCAGGAGGGGGGCGCCGCCGATCGCGTGGTGATCCCGCTTTGGGTCATGGTGATCGGTGCGCTGGGGCTGTCCTTCGGGCTGGTGCTGTTCGGCCCCAAGCTGATCAATATCGTCGGCTCCGAAATCACCCGGCTCAATGCGATGCGCGCCTATTGCGTGGCGCTGTCGGCGGCGGTGGTGGTGATCATCGCCTCCTGGCTGGGCCTGCCGGTCAGCTCGACCCATATCGCCATCGGCGGCATTTTCGGCGTCGGTTTCTACCGCGAATGGTATCACGAGCGGG
>ERZ869909.1184-NODE-1184-length-22196-cov-4.436277_pt1 | contig 22196 bp, 24 predicted proteins | sample MGYA00520892_ERZ869909 | MGnify/ENA primary metagenome ERZ869909 (study PRJEB32215, sample SAMEA104723947) | bioreactor metagenome | biome: bioreactor; feature: anaerobic bioreactor; material: water | place: China | collected 2015-03-12 ... | reverse complement strand
CCGGTCAGGGTGGCGGCGCGCAGAAAACCACGGCGGGTCAGCGGTTCAAGCCCTGCTGTAGGCAGGTTGTTGTTATTCATGGCGCTGTCTCGGGCATTGTTGTTTTTATGTAAACGCTGCCGGACAGTCTATACAAAGCTGGCGCCCGGCAAAAGAGTTGCCGGGCGCCATGTGGTGAATGGTCCTCAGCTCACCCGGTCAGCCACATAATTGGCCAGGGCATAGACCGTGACCTGCGGGTTCACGATCAGCGACGAGGGCAACAGGCTGGCGTCCGCCACATAGACCCCGTCAACCCCGCGCAGGCGCCCCTGGGGATCGCAGGCACTGTTGGCCGGGTCGGTGCCCATGCGGCAACTGCCCTGCGGATGGTAGGAGACCATACGCAGGTGCTGCGGCTTGTTCACCAGCTTGTCGACCTGGCCATCGATATCCGCCTCGCGGGTCACCGACAGCGCCTCGCTGGACGGCAGGAACACCTCCTCCGCCCCGGCCGCCAGGTGCATGCGCACAGCGGCCTTCAGCGACGCCATCATGGACGGGAAGTCCTTGTCGCTGAGTTGATAGTGAATGGCCTTGTGGTCCCCCTGCCAGCGGATCTCACCCACGTTATGGTCGTGGATCAGGGTGACAATGCCCGCCATGTGCGCAGCCTTCTGCATGTAGTCCACGAACGGCTTGCCGGTACCCGGCTCATTGATCATGCACAGCTCGGCGATGCCCAGCCCGCCCACTTCCAGCACGAAGCCGCCGTTGTCCGGGTGCATGAACTCATCCACATAGACCCCCAGCATGGCACCACGCCAGGGATGGATAGGTTGCGGGTAGCGGGCACCGACATAGAAGGACGGATGGCAGGCAAAGTTGCGCCCGACCTGGTCATTGCCCAGCCCGCTGCGTTGCAGGATCACCGGGGTCTGCACCGCGCCAGCCGCCATAATCACGCGCGGCGCCTTGACCCGGATATCGGCGATATGGCGGCCCTCGCGATCGACCACGCGACCTTCCACCCCCGTGGCACGGCCGTTCTCGCTCAGCACCCGGTCCACTCGGGTGTCACTGTGTATGCGCGCGCCATGAGCGGCCGCCCAGGGCAGGTAGGTCACCAGCATGGACTGCTTGCGCTCGGTCTTGCAGCCGGACAGGCAGTGGCCCGTCAGGGCGCATTCACGGATGTTGCGCTTGAACGGCTTCACCGACCAACCCAGCTTGCGGGCGCCTTCACTGAGCACCATGCTGTGCCGGGCAATCTCGTGCGGGCGATTCTCCTGAATCGACAGGTTGCGCTCCACGCGCTCGAAGTACGGCGCCATGCTCTCGGAGGTAAAGTCCGTCAGCCCGTAATCACGGTGCCATTCCTCGAAAATGAAATCCGGGGTGCGGAACGACACACACCCGTTGACCACCGTGGAGCCGCCGACACAGCGCCCTTGCAATACCAGCAGATCGCCGTCGGTGTTGGCCTGGGCACCGTGGTCTTCGTACAGCGTTTCCAGGCTCTCGGTGAAATCTTCGGTAAAGTCCCTGGACGGCACATAGGGGCCGGCTTCCAGAACCAGTACATCGAGGCCACGCCGGGCCAGTTCATAGGCGCTGACCGCCCCACCCGCGCCGGAACCGATGATCACCACGTCCGCACTCAGCTCCAGCCGGTCGCCCGTGACATCACTGGCCTGCACGACCTTCAACCCTTCACGGGGCATTTCGGCGCTATCGATCTCGATACGGTTGCTGGTAGTGCTCATGTACGGTTCTCCACAGTCTGCGGCAACGCAGATTCATCAGGCAGGGGTGCGTTGCCCAGATAGGCGATTCCCCAGCGGTCAGACACCGGACCGTCGAAATCCACCGGCGGCCAGGTTTTCGGATCGCGCCAGTAGCTCACATAAACGAACTGCTTGATCACCGCATTGAGGGTGCGCTGGATGACATGGCCCCGGGACCAGCGATCGAAATAGGCCACGGCTGCGTTATCGTCCAGATCCACAAACCGGCGCCCATGCCAACCGGACACCACCGCCGCGTTATCGAACAGCGCCAGCCCGGCGGACACATCCTTGCGCAGATGGGCAGGCAACAGGCCCATCATGGCGTCGATATGAGCGAGCACCGGCACCTCGGAGAGTGGCGTCAGTGGCGTACCGGCCACCGGCAACAGCACCTCGGTGGCACGCCGGAACAGGTGATATTCACTGTGGCTCAGATGCCGGATGCTGTCTGGCACCGCCATGCTGTCCACGGGCGAACGCCGCAACACCGCAAAGGTCCCGCCGGCCAGCACGGCAAGGCCGGCGCTGCCCAGCAACGCAGTCTTGAGAAAACGGCGACGCGACAACGCCGCCATGGGCGCAGCCGCCTGATGGGCGGCGGCGCGATCGGATTCGGGGGACGAGGTCATGGTTCCTGCTCCAGCCTGTGACGCATTGGTCATCGTCGCATGACATTACCCAAGGCCGGGGGACGAAACAAGATGTTTACCTGCACACCCTCACTTGACCGGAGAGTGCATTCAGGTGAAGGCAGAAACGACAACGCCGGCGGTTGCCGGCGTTGTGTTGTTCAACTGTCCACAAGCGCGTTAGCGGCGGGTCATGTCCAGCGTCTTGGTCAGTGCCGCCACGGCAGAGCCGATATCGCTCAGCTCGGCGGGCAGGATCATGGTGTTGTTGGTCTGGGCCAGTTTGCCGAACTCACGGACATACTGCTCGGCCACACGCAGCGACACCGCGTCCTTGCCGCCCTCGTTCTGGATAGCCGCGGCGACCCGCTCCAGCCCCCGCGCCGTCGCCTCGGCAATCAGCTCGATCTCCTTGGCCTTACCCTCGGCTTCGTTGATCTGTTTCTGCTTCTCGGCTTCAGACAGGTTGATGGTTTCCTGCTTCTGACCTTCGGAAACGTTGATCTTCGACTGACGTTCACCCTCGGACTGGGCGACCACCGCGCGACGCTCCCGCTCGGCACGCATCTGCTTCTCCAGCGCATCCAGAATGGTGGCCGGCAGCTCGATATCGGCGATCTCGTAACGCATCACCTTGACGCCCCAGGGCTTGGCCGCCTCGTCCAGCGCCTCGACCACCTGCGAGTTGATCGTCTCCCGCTCCTCGAAGGTCTTGTCCAGATCGATCTTGCCCACCACCGAACGCAAGGTGGTCTGCGCCAGCTGCATGGCCGCATAACGGTAGTCGTTGATGCCGTAGCTGGCCTGCTTGGGATCGATCACCTGCAGGTAGATCACACCGTTGACCACGACCTGGATGTTGTCCTTGGTGACACAGGACTGACGCGGTACATCAATCGCCTCTTCCTTGAGGGTGTGGCGGTAGGCCACCTTGTCGATAAACGGAATCAGCAGGTGAAAGCCTGCGTCCAGCGTGGTGGCATATTTGCCCAGCCGTTCCACAACATAGGATGAACGCTGCGGTACGATACGCGCGGTCTTGACGATTGCCGTGACAATGAATGCCAGAAACAGAAGCGCCAGAATGGTCGCTATTTCCATGTAAAACTCTCCCGATTGAGTGGTCGTTAAGGTCTTTACGGTTGCGTGGTCGAAACGCGCAGCAGGATGCCACGGTTACCGACGACCCAGGCAACCTGGCCAGCCTGCAGCGGCTCGGAGGATTCGGCATCCCACTTGGCGCCGTTGAGTTGGACCTGCCCTGCCCCGGCAACAAAATCCGTCAGCACCGTGACACGGGCACCGATATGCCCACCGGCCATGTCGCCACCAGAGCGGTCGCTGACGTTGCCCTTGAACCAGCGCTGGAAGCGCCGCCGCAAGGCAAACAGGGCGCCCAGACTGACCAGGCTGAACAGCAGCAACTGCATGGGTAACGTCTCGATTACACCCAGCAGCGTCAGCACACCGACCACCAGAGCACCGATACCGAAAAAGATGGCGATGATTCCCGTGGCGAAAAACTCGGAAATGATCAGCAGGAGGCCGAGAATCAGCCAGAAGGCGTATCCTGAAAACATGTCTGTCTATCCCTGTATACCCCGGAACCAGAGGCGCATGATAACCGATTGCGCCCTGCTTAAGGGGAAAAAAGACCGGCGAAAAAAAACCCGGCCAGGGCCGGGTTTTTTTCGTGACCGGGTTATCAGATCTTGCCTTCCAACTCGGGCACCGCTTCGAACAGGTCTGCCACCAGGCCGTAATCTGCCACCTGGAAGATCGGGGCTTCTTCGTCCTTGTTGATGGCCACGATGACCTTGGAGTCTTTCATGCCGGCCAGGTGCTGGATGGCGCCGGAGATACCGACAGCCACGTACAGCTCGGGGGCAACGATCTTGCCGGTCTGACCGACCTGCATGTCGTTGGGCACGAAGCCCGCATCGACGGCCGCACGGGAAGCACCGACAGCAGCACCCAGCTTGTCAGCCACCTTGTACAGCATCTCGAAGTTGTCACCGTTCTGCATGCCACGGCCACCGGAGATCACGATCTTGGCAGCGGTCAGCTCCGGACGGTCGGACTTGGCCAGTTCTTCGCCCACGAAGCTGGACACACCAGCATCCTTGGCCACGTCGATGCTCTCGACGCTGGCGGAACCGCCTTCAGCCGCTACCGCATCAAAGGAGGTACCGCGCACGGTGATCACCTTGATGCTGTCGCTGCTCTGCACAGTGGCAATCGCGTTGCCCGCATAAATCGGGCGCTTGAAGGTGTCGGCGGACTCAACCGAAGAAATCTCGGAGATCATGCCGACATCCAGCAGGGCCGCGACACGCGGGGCAAAGTTCTTGCCCGTGGTGGTGGCCGGCGCCAGGATGTGGCCGTAGTCCTTGCCCACTTCAGCCACCAGATCAGCGACGTTCTCAGCCAGCTGGTGACCGTAGGCGGCGTTGTCAGCCAGCAGCACCTTGCTGACCCCTTCAATCTTGGCCGCTTCTTCAGCCACGGCGGCGCAACCTTCACCGGCCACCAGCACGGTGATGTCACCGCCGATAGCCTTGGCAGCTGCCACCACGTTCAAGGTGACCCCTTTCAGAGCGGCGTTATCGTGTTCGGCGTAAACTAAAACACTCATCAGATCACCTTCGCTTCGTTCTTCAGTTTATCAACCAGCTCCTCAACGGAAGCCACCTTGATACCCGCCTGGCGCTCGGCCGGCGGCTCGACCTTGATGGTCTTGACGCGCGGTGCGAGATCAACGCTGACGTCAGCCGGCGTGATGGTCTCCAGCGGTTTCTTCTTCGCCTTCATGATGTTCGGCAGCGACGCATAACGCGGCTCGTTGAGGCGCAGGTCGGTGGTGACCACCGCCGGCAGCTTCAGCTCAACGGTCTGCAGACCACCGTCGATTTCACGGGTGACCTTGACCTTGCCTTCCTCGACATTCACTTCAGAGGCGAAGGTGCCCTGCGGCATGCCACACAGGGCAGCCAGCATCTGGCCGGTCTGGTTGTTGTCATCGTCGATCGCCTGCTTGCCGAGGATGACCAGATCCGGCTGCTCTTTCTCGACCAGCGCTTTCAGCACCTTGGCCACGCCCAGCGGCTGGGCCTGCTCTTCGGTTTCAACCAGGATGGAACGGTCGGCACCCAGGGCCATCGCCGTGCGCAGCTGCTCCTGAGCCGCTTTCGGGCCAACGGTAACCGCCACGATTTCGGTGACAACGCCTTTCTCTTTCAGGCGCACCGCTTCTTCCACTGCGATTTCGCAGAAGGGGTTCATGGCCATTTTCACGTTGGCGAGGTCAACACCGCTGTTGTCCGCCTTGACGCGGACCTTCACGTTGTAATCCACGACCCGCTTGATCGGTACAAGAACCTTCATAGGATCCTCGGAATAATTCCATTGGTGACAGGACAGGAGGTGTTCTGGCGCTTGCCCGAGCGACCCCCGCGCAAATGAGGCGGCTATGTTGACGGCTGGTTCCGCCGAGGTCAATAGCCTGAAATGACCGAACCTTTTGATTTTCCAGCAAATAGATTCCCGCGTTTTGACGCACCGGTCACGATCAGTCTGTATCGCACCGGTGCTTTTCCTTGTAAATCAAGGGCTTTCGGGGTGATAATTTAAACACTCGTTTGAATCAGCCCGCATGACTGGCCCTGCACCCCGTATCGGGTGTCACCTTCGGCCAACTCCCGCGACGCTGAGGCTGTGGTCACTCCGCAGGTGGCTCTATATACTGCGCGGCCTTGTGACTGTGTCTAAAGACCCACATCAGGTACCAAGAAGGAGACAGGCTGTGGAACGCGAAGCAATGGAAGTCGACGTCGTCATCGTTGGCGCAGGCCCTTCAGGGCTGGCAACTGCCTGCCGTCTCGGGCAGATCGCCCAGGAAACCGGCCAGGAAATCAGCGTCGTGGTGGTGGAAAAAGGCTCCGAAGTCGGCGCCCATATCCTCTCCGGTGCCGTACTGGAGCCGCGCGCTCTGAACGAACTGTTCCCGGACTGGAAAGACCGCGGCGCCCCGCTCAATACGCCGGTAACCGGCGACGACATCTTCTACCTGACCGGTGCCGAGAAAGGCATCAAGGTCCCCGGCCCCTTCGTGCCGAAAACCATGCACAACGAAGGCAACTATATTGTCTCGCTGGGCAACGTCTGCCGCTGGCTCGGTGAGCAGGCCGAGCAGCTGGGCATCGAAATCTTCCCTGGCTTCGCTGCAACAGAAGTGCTGTACGACGAGAACGGCGCAGTGCGCGGTATTGCCACCGGCGACTTCGGCATCGGTCACGACGGCGAGAAAAAGCCGAGCTACGCCCCGGGCATGGAACTGCATGCCAAGTACACCATCTTCTCTGAAGGCTGCCGTGGCCACCTGGGCAAGGAGCTGATGGAGAAGTACAACCTGCGCGAAGGCGTGGACCCGCAGCACTACGGTATCGGCATCAAGGAGCTGTGGGACATCGACCCGGCCAAGCACAAGCAGGGTCTGGTGATGCACAGCGCGGGCTGGCCCCTGACCGAATCCGGTTCCCTGGGCGGCGGTTTCCTGTATCACCTGGAAGGCAACCAGGTGGCTCTGGGCCTGATCACCGACCTGTGCTATTCCAACCCGCATGTCAGCCCGTTTGACGAAATGCAGCGCTGGAAGACCCACCCGGAAGTGAAGAAGTACCTGGAAGGCGGCAAGCGCGTCAGCTACGGCGCCCGCGCCATTGCCAAGGGTGGCCTGCAGTCACTGCCGAAGATGAGCTTCCCCGGCGGTCTGCTGGTGGGCTGTGATGCCGGCACTCTGAACTTCGCCAAGATCAAGGGCAGCCACACTGCCATGAAGTCCGGCATGATTGCCGCTGAGCTCATCGCCGAGGCCCTGAAAGCAGGCCGTGGCAACGACGAACTGAGCGATTACAAGGCCGCTTTCGAAAGCAGCTGGGTGTATGAAGAGCTGCACAAGCAGCGCAACTTCGGCGCCTACCAGCACAAGTTCGGCAACTTCATCGGCTCCGGTCTGGCCGTGCTCGACCTGAACTTCCTCGGCGGCAAGATGCCGTTTACCCTGCGCGACACCACGCCGGATCACGAGACGCTGAAACCGGCCGCGGAGTGCACCCCGATCACCTATCCCAAGCCGGACGGCAAGCTGACCTTCAACAAACTGGATTCGGTGTTCCTGTCCAACACCAACCACGAGGAAGATCAGCCCTGCCACCTGCAGCTGAAAGACCCGGAAGTGCCGATCAAGCTGAACCTGCCCAAGTGGAACGAGCCTGCGCAGCGCTATTGCCCGGCTGGCGTTTACGAGGTGGTGGACAACGACGACGGCTCCAAGCGCTTCCAGATCAACGCGCAGAACTGTGTGCATTGCAAGACCTGTGACATCAAGGACCCGACCCAGAACATCAACTGGGTGGCGCCGGAAGGCACTGGCGGCCCGAACTATCCGAACATGTAAGTGCGACGAGAGTCGCGCTTGCTAGTCGCAAGATGCTGTTTTAATTGGCATTTTGCGGCGATCCGGAAAGAATGCTGGACAATGCACCATCACGTCAAGCACCTTTTCGGGATGCCCCAGCCGATGCGAGGACTGTGTTTTCAGTCCTTCATCGGACTGGTGCACAGCAGCAACATTCGTTGCTGTTTCACGCTCCTCGGTGGTCCGTCAGGACAGTCAGGGGAATGGAGTTCTCGCACCTCGGGGAATCGCCATACGGCGAGGCTACAGGGGTATGGAGCCTTGAAGGGGGTAACCCCTTTACAGCAAGTCAGGGAGAGAGACGATGACGGACGACAATCACACGAACGACGGCGACACGCCGTTTTCGTGGAACGCCGTAACGGATCAGGTGATGCAGCTTCCAGGCGTGACCGGGCTCAAGGTGCTGACGCAGGAAAACATCACGGGTGAATCGTATGAGGGATACCCCCCGAGTACGCGCCGCGTGATGATCCGACTGCGTAACAGACCACGGCAGGATCAGTAGTCCCGTTTCAGAGGCACTCTCCCCGCGAAGTCCCGGGTATCTGACGGGAGCTCCAGCAAGCGCCAAGCTGTGTAGGGCATTGTTGCGCGTTGGTGTGCCAGCGACGCAACCGGGTGTACGACCACCCGTAGCCTAGGGGCAGTGCAATGCTGGCAACGGCATTGTGCGAAGCGCCCTGACAAGGTACCCCCGCGCAAGTGGCACGCTGTTTCGTGAGAAACAGCGTGGAGTGTCCGAGTCACACGGGCACGAGGGGCTAGGCTGGACGGTATGGTGAACGCAAGTGAACTGCTGATAAACGTCGTTATCGAGGATAGAGCCTACGGTGACTATGGGCTCTGGCCAAAATGGCATGTGGTTGGTTATGCCTCTTTACATTGGGCATACGTCGTCACAAGCACCACCGGCGGAGAGGCAGCACCTGACCCGTTCCTGTGTCATGCACGGAACTCGGTAAGCCCGTATCCCTGCCCTGCTCTTCTGGGCCTGGGCAGGCCGACCGCAAGGAAGGCTGTTGGGGATGCGGGTAAAGGAGGATGGAGAAAGCGAATGCCGCGCTGTAATGGTGCGGATACCGGGATGCAACATGCTCGGCAGCGAAAGCTGTGCCCACTTCCATCTGGTCTTTCATCGCGAGATGACTGGCTGAAACCCGCTCGAAGCGTGGCAGAAAGAGAAAAGGCGAGCCATCGGCCCGCCCCTCTCGTTTTGCTACATCTTCGGGTAATACGCGACCGGGAGTTCGGACTTTGGTTCGGCTCCCCTAGCGAGCCGAGGTCCGTTCTCCTGCCAGCGATGACAGGAGGATAGCATGAAAGAGCGCAACGCTGAATGCGAAGCGTCTGTGTCCTCCGGCAGACCGCAACACTGGCACCAGATTGACTGGCGCCGGGTGGAGCGGAATGTTCGGGGTATGCAGGTACGTATCGCGAAGGCAACGAGGGAAAGCAAATGGCGTGAGGTGGAAGCCTTGCAACGGATGCTGACCCGCTCGTTCTCCGCCAAGGCATTGGCGGTAAGACGAGTGACGGAGAACCGGGGCAAACGGACGGCAGGTGTCGACCGTGAACTCTGGAGTACACCGCAAAGCAAGTGGGACGGCATTAGCCGTCTGAAGCAGCGGGGGTACAAGGCTCGGCCACTACGGCGTGTCTATATCCCCAAGGCCAATGGTTCGAGACGCCCTCTGGGCATTCCGACCATGACGGATCGTGCCATGCAGGCGCTGTATCTGTTGGCTTTGCAGCCGGTCGCTGAAACCTCGGGCGATCCGAACTCTTACGGGTTCCGGGTCAATCGCTCGACGGCGGATGCGATCTGTCAGTGCCATCAAGGGCTGGGCAAGCCAGGTTCCGCTCAATGGGTGCTTGATGCCGACATTGAGGGGTGCTTCGACCACATCAGCCATGACTGGCTGATCGCTAATATCCCCATGGACAAGGGGATGCTGCGCAAGTGGCTGAAAGCCGGAGTCGTTGACTTTGGAACGCTGAAAGCCACGACGGAAGGAACGCCGCAGGGGGGCATCATTTCCCCTACGCTGGCAAACATGGCATTGGACGGGCTGGAAACGCTGTTGGCTGGACACTTCGGTGGCAAGACCAGCAAGAAAGCCCGGAAGTACAAGGTATATATGGTGCGATACGCGGATGACTTTGTGATCACCGGCAACTCGAAAGAGGTGCTGAAGGAGCAAGTCTTACCTTTGGTCAGGCAGTTTCTCGCTCAGCGAGGGCTGCGTCTGTCCGAGGAGAAAACCCGTGTCCGCCATATTACCGAGGGCTTTGAATTCCTTGGTTGGCATGCCCGCAAGCACAAGGGCAAGCTGCTGATCAGGCCAGCTCAGAAGAACGTGCAGGCCTGTTACAGCAAGATCAAGGGAATCATCAGTGCCAGCAAAGCCGCCAAAACGGAAAACCTGATTCACCAGCTCAATCCGGTGATACGGGGGTGGACGCAGTACCACCACCATCAGGTTGCCAGCGAGGCGTTCTCACGCATGGACGCCCTGATTTTCAGGGCACTATGGCGCTGGGCAAGGCGACGTCACAACAAGAAGGGAGCACGATGGATACGGAAGAAGTATTTCCATACCGTCGGCAACCGAACGTGGACGTTTGCCGCACCCGTCAAGGAGGAGAAAAGCGGTGAAGACAGGCTGCTGACCTTGCGTTACGCCAGTGACGTGAGGATCAAGCGGCACCAGAAGGTGAAGGCGGAATACAACCCGTTCGATCCTGCTTGGGAACTCTACGGCGAGACCCTGCGACAAAAGCGCCTGATTCAGGCGCGAGGCTTCAACCGTCAATGGATCACGCTGTACGAGCAACAGGCTGGCCGCTGTGCACTCTGCCAGCAGCCACTGGGCGAGGAAACCGGGTGGCATGACCACCACATCGTGTACCGCGCTCTGGGTGGTGCCGATACCCTCTCCAATCGGGTGTTGCTGCACCCTGTCTGCCATAACAGGGTTCACGCCCTGGATCTCTCTGTCTCGAAACCGGCCCCTCCCGGGGTTTAGAAAGGCTTGAGCCGTATGCGGGGAAACTCGCACGTACGGTTCTTAGGGGAGGACGTCACCGCAAGGTGGCGTCCTTACCCGACGTCACGTCACAGCACCATGAAAAAGGCGCCTCTCCGGCGCCTTTTTTATGCCCGGCCTCCTGTCCAGCCCGGCACTGGCCAGAAGATACAAATAAATAAATATGTCTCATTGTGTCATCCCGATGGCGCCGCTACGCTGTATGCAAAACAAGCCCATGTGACCGGCGACCGCGAGGAAGGTATGAGCGCACAAGCCAGCAAGCTGGATTCACCCCGTCTGCAGTACCAGTGGCCGGAGCCGCCCACGGCCAAAGCCCTGGACAGGGCGTTCCCCGGCATTCTGGACGGCGCCATGCTGCTGTCCGGCGGCGCCAACATCATCCTGCAACTGGCGTTGCCCGCCGTGGGGTATGGTGTGGCCGAGAGCCGCGTGACCAGCGGCTCCATCCTGCATCACCCGATCAAGCGCTCGCGCACCACCTTCACCTATCTCTCTGTAGCCCTGATGGGCACCTCTGAAGAAAAGCTGGCCTACCGTACCGCAGTGAATCGCTCCCATGCCCAGGTGCGCTCAACCGCGTCATCGCCGGTCCAGTACAACGCCTTCAATGAAGACCTTCAGATGTGGGTGGCCGCCTGCCTCTACTGGGGCTTCATGGACGCTCACCAGAAGCTGCATGGCCCAATCAGCCGGGACAAGCAGGCCGAGTTCTACGAACTGGCACGCCCCCTGGGCACCACGCTGCAGGTGCGCCCCGAAACCTGGCCGGAAGACCTGGATGCTTTTGACGCTTACTGGGAAGCGGGCCTGGCCAGGCTGCATATCGACGAGCGCATCCGCGATTACCTGATGATGATCGCCGACCTGAAGTTTCTGGGCCCGGTCCCTCGCGTCCTGTTTGGCCGCCTGAACCGCTTCATGACCACCGGCTTCCTGCCACCGCAACTGCGCGAACAGATGCAATTGCCCTGGAACGACCGCAAGCAGCGCCGTTTCGAGCGCACAGTGCGTGCCGTTGGCCGCTTGAGCCTGCTGCTGCCGCGCATCATCCGGCAGATGCCCTACAATCTGGTCATGTGGGATTTTCGCCGCCGCCTGAAGCGCGACAGGCCGCTGGTGTGAAAACCAACGGGGAAAGAAATGATTGACTTGACGCCGGTTTGGCCTAAGCTGGTCACAGCGTTAAGGCACGCTGCCGTCTTATCAAGTTCAGTCGAAATCGTCCCGTGTTGGCCCATTCCGTTCCGTTCTTTATAAGTAGCTCATGCATTCAAGCGCCATCGGCCCTGCTGAACGCAGGCGCCATTACTCCATAAAGAACAGGAATTTGCATCATGTCCAATACCGTTACCGGCACCGTCAAGTGGTTCAATGAATCCAAGGGCTTCGGCTTCATTTCCCAGGAAGGTGGCCAGGACGTATTCGCCCACTTCAGCGCCATCACCGGCTCCGGCTTCAAGACCCTGGCCGAAGGCCAGCGCGTCGAGTTCACCGTGACTCAAGGCCAGAAAGGCCCGCAGGCCGAGAATATCGTCCCGCTGTAAGGTCCCCGAACCGGTCCCTTGAGGGCCGCTTCAGAGAAGGCAGTGCTCCGGCACTGCCTTTTTTATTGCGCCACGCCTGTGGCATACTGCGCCCCCGCTCACGCCCTGCCCTGCCAAGTCGTGCCTTGTTTCCTCCTGATCCGGTATAGATAACAGTGCTGACCACCGCCAACATCACCATGCAGTTCGGCCCCAAGCCGCTGTTCGAGAACGTCTCCGTCAAGTTCGGTGACGGCAACCGCTACGGCCTGATCGGCGCCAACGGCTCCGGCAAGTCCACCTTCATGAAGATTCTCGGTGGTGATCTGGAGCCCAGCGCGGGCAATGTGTCCAAGGACCAGAACGAGCGTATCGGCAAGCTGCGCCAGGATCAGTTCGCCTATGAAAAGTACTCGGTGATCGACACCGTGATCATGGGTCATGACGAGCTGTGGAAGGTCAAGGCAGAACGCGACGCCATTTATTCCAAGGCAGAAATGACCGAGGAAGATGGTCTGCGCGCCGGTGAACTGGAAGGCGAATTCGCCGAGATGGACGGCTACACCGCCGAGTCCCGCGCCGGGGATCTGCTGCTCGGTGTCGGCATTCCCATCGAGCAGCACTTCGGCCCCATGAGTGAGGTTGCACCCGGCCTCAAGCTGCGCGTGCTACTGGCACAGGTGCTGTTTTCCGACCCCGATATCATGTTGCTGGATGAGCCCACCAACAACCTCGACATCAACACCATCCGCTGGCTGGAAGGCGTGCTCAACCAGCGTGATTGCACCATGATCATTATTTCCCACGATCGCCATTTCCTGAACAGCGTCTGCACCCACATGGCCGACCTGGATTATGGCGAGCTGCGGGTATACCCGGGCAACTATGACGAATACATGACCGCCGCCACCCAGGCGCGCGAGCGCGTGCAGTCGGACAACGCCAAGAAGAAGGCCCAGATCGCCGAGTTGAAGACCTTTGTCAGCCGCTTCTCGGCCAATGCATCCAAGTCGAAGCAGGCGACGTCCCGCGCGAAACAGATCGACAAGATCAAGCTGGAAGAGATCAAGCCCTCCAGCCGCCAGAACCCGTACATCATCTTCGAGCAGGAGAAAAAGCTGTTCCGCAATGCCCTCGAAGTGAAAAACCTGGCCATGGCGTTCGACCAGCCCTTGTTCTCTGGCCTTGACCTGCAGGTCGAAGTCGGCGAGCGCATCGCCATTATCGGCCCCAACGGTATCGGCAAGAGCACACTGATGCGCTGTCTCGTAGGTGATCTGACCCCCACCGCCGGCGAGATCAAATGGTCCGAAAACAGCAGTCTGGGCTACTACGCCCAGGACCATGCCAGCGATTTCGCTGAACCGCTGGACCTGATCAGCTGGATGAACCAGTGGGGCAAGGAGAAAGACGACGAGCAGGTGATCCGTGGCACGCTGGGCCGCCTGCTGTTCTCGCAGAACGACATTGCCAAGAAGGTGAATGTGCTGTCCGGTGGTGAACAGGGGCGCATGCTGTTCGGCAAGATCATGCTGCAACGCCCCAATATCATGCTGCTCGACGAGCCCACCAACCACCTGGACATGGAATCCATCGAGTCGCTGAACCTGGCGCTGGAGAACTACCCCGGCACGCTGCTGTTTATCAGCCACGATCGCGAGTTCGTGTCGTCACTGGCGACGCGCATTATCGAACTGACCCCCAGCGGCATCGTCGACTACCACGGCAGCTACGAAGACTACCTGCGCAGCCAGGGCGTCTAGTGAGGGCAGCTGCCCGGGACCACCGACATGGCGGCCCAGGCAGTCGGCCTCAGAGCTGAATCAGCGGTACAAAACCACCAAATATCAGGCGCTTGCCATCAAACGGCATCGGATTCACATCCGGTTGCAGGCGCGGATCCTCCATCACCTTCTTCATACCGGCATCGCGCACCGCCTTCGACGGCCAGATGATCCAGGAAAAGATCACGGTTTCATCCGGCTGGCACTTCACCGCCATCGGGAACGATGTCACCTCACCGTCCGGTACCTGGTCGCCCCAGCATTCCACGTACTGGGTGGCTCCGTGCTCCATAAATACCGGCCCGGCCTCCTCGATATGCTTCTGGAACACCGCCTTGTTGGCGGTGGGTACCGCCGCTACAAAACCATCTACATAAGACATGAAGGTCTCCTGATTGTCAGCCACTTGAGGGCGGTCTCATACCGCCACACCAGCCTGTCGTCTCGCCCGCCCCGAATTCGACAGCTGGTTGAATGCTGCATACACACGGCATTACCATCCTGCCATGATCAAGACATCAACGCTCAAGACTGCACGACTGCCCCGGGCGCTGCTTCTGGCCACTTGCCTACTCGGATCAGCGGCGAGCCCCGCCACTGCCGGGGATTCAACGGCGGAGAAACCTCTGCTGCTGGAAGTACGCTACTGTGACTGCACGCTGGCCACACCCGTGGATCAGGCGGGCACCCTGCCACTGCTGCGCACCGAAGCGGTGATCCATCAGGACCAGTCCCTCACCACAGACTACCTCTCACTGCACTACCGGCTCTCTCCCGTCGATACCGGGCAAGAGGCCTATCGCTTCAGCTACTCCGGCGCCTATGATCGCGGGAAAACAAGCCTTTCCGCCCAGAGCAAGATCCAGCTGAAGCCGGGAGAATGGGTGATCCTGTTTGCCACACATCACGAGCCAGACGCAGGAGGCCATCCTGTGTCGGTCGCCGCAAGAATCCGCTCAGCCACACATATCAAACCCTAGATGTCGGCCTTGGCGGCCAGGCATTTTCCGAAGGCAAGTTCAATACCGGAGACGCTGAAGTAATCTGACAATGCCCCGGCCTTGCAGACACAGCAAAAGCCCGACAGCAATGCGCAGCACATCATAAATCAGCATAGCGCGAATGCTTACCCGGGAAGTTCCCGCGAAACCGCGCTGATCCTGCCAAAGAAACACGGTGTTATAAGCCAGAGAAGGCAGCGCCAGCGCAATCAAGCCGACACCGAGTATCGCATAGGCAGCGACCTGGAATTCCCCGGCAACAGGGGCCATGGCGTTCGACTGGGACGAAGCGGGCATATCCGGCATCAGGGCGCGGGCCAGCGCCGCAGGCCAGGCTATGAGCGACAGAACCAGCACGAAATAAGCACCAAACAGGACGGCGTAATACAGGTGCCAGCGATCAGGAAATCCCGCACTGTCCAGAGTGACCATCTCCAGCGCTGCGAATGAGGACAGCAGCATCTGAATGCCCTTGAAAACTCCATAGATGCCCAATAAACGAAGGGCCAGTGCAAGCAACGGCAAAGGGGTCATGGTCGTCTCTGTGTGGCATGATCTGCATGATGTTAACCTCTATGGCGCGCCCTGAAAAACAGACGCGAGGACAAGGCAAGGATAACGATGACATCACAGTTGCCACAAAGGGGTAGTGTCCAGCTTGGCAAAACTGCTCTGGACTACACCATCGAAGGACACGGCACGCCGGTATGGCTCGTCATGGGGTCGTCCGTGTTCTATCCCCGGACATTTTCTTCAACTCTGAAACAGGCATGCACTCTGGTCTGTATGGACCTGCCTCATTTCGTGGAGGCTTCCCGGGGAGCCGACCCCACCACGGTAAGCTTTGCGTTCTATGCCGATTGCATTGAGGCTGTCCGCAGGGCAATCGGTGTCGATACCGTGGTTGCTGTCGGCCATTCACATCACGGCAACATCGCCATCGAGTATGCCAAACGACACCCTGCACAGGTCTCGCATGTCATATTGATCGGTTCACCGCCGGTCAATGTCGAACACACTTTGCGTGGCGCTGATGACTACTGGACGTCCCGGGCCTCGGCAAGTCGCAAACAACAGCTTCAGCAACGCCGTGCCAGGCCACCAACGGAGCCCATGGCGGCAACAGGAACTGCGGCGGCTTATATCGCCCAGTACGTCAACGATGCACCGCTATACTGGTATGACCCCACCTACGATGCCTCCTGGTTATGGGCCGATATGCGTTTTGATATGGACTGCATCCACGCTTTTCGCAGTCTGTTTGTGGACTATGAGATGCACTGGCGTCCGGAGGATATGGATGCACCAGTACTTCTGGTGATGGGTGAAGAAGATTACGCCGTGCCACCTGCACTCTGGGACCAGGTGCCCGCCATGAAGGCACAGGTGGACATGCATGTGCTGGGCCGGTGCGGGCATACACCGCAACTTGAGCAACCCGAGGTGTTCGACCGGCTGGTGCTTGACTGGCTTCGGCAAAACACCTCGCTCAAGGCGAGATAAAATACACCACCATCCGCAAATGCCGATGTTCGTCCACGGTCAGCATTTCGTGATCGAACTGCTGCACCCTGCCCTCCGCATCGCCGACCTCATGAAAGCCCCGCGCATAACCACTGAGGTCGGATGACGCCCACCAGCGGCGAAAGTCCGGTGATACCGATTTCAATCCCTCAACCAGAGCCAGCATTGCCGGATCATCCGGGGTGGCCGCCATATCGCACCGGAACTGCGCCAGCAGACAGGGGGCCTCGTCTCGCCACTGTGGCAGCCGCTGACGCAAAACCGGGTCAGCAAACAGCATGTGCAGGATGTTGCGTTCCTGTCGGGAGCGCTGTTCAAGATCCAGCAGTTGCTGCGCCGCAGCATTCCAGGCAATCACATCCCAGCGCAGGTTGGTGACATAGGCCGGACGGAGCGTCAGATCATCCATCAGTTGCTGCACCCGGGGCGACACCTGATCCCACTGGTACGCTTCCACCGGCGGCGGGCGGCGCTGGGCGAGCAGGAAAAGGTGGCAACATTCCGCGTCATCCAGCTTCAGGGCTTTCGATAACCGGAGCAGGACCTCTTCGGAGGCATTGATATCGCGGCCCTGCTCGAGCCAGGTGTACCAGGTCAGTCCCACCCCGGCGAGCGTCGCCACTTCTTCCCGGCGCAAGCCCGGGGTGCGGCGGCGGCCGGTGGGTGGCAAGCCGACATCCACCGGGCGCAGCGTTTCCCGGCGTTGGCGCAGGAAAGCGGCCAGTGCATCGCGACGTCGTTCCAGGCTGCGTTCGGGCATGGGGCGGCTCCCGGTAAGGGTATTGCTCTCAATACCATGATAAACGGCTATATTGTACCTGCATAAATCACAGCACAGACTGACGCCTCCCGTCCACACTCCAGGAGGCACCATGCAGGCCTGCCCCACCGACCTCACCCTTGAAGACGCCCCGCCACCACCCGCCGATGCCCGGGCCTGGGCGGGGCTGGCTGTTCTGGCCCTGCCCACCTTCCTGCTCGGGCTGGATGTCACCGTGCTCTATCTCGCCCTGCCCGCACTGGCCGCCGACCTGCAGCCGGGCAGCACCCAGGCCCTGTGGATCATGGATATCTACGGCTTCATGATCGCCGGCTTCCTGATCACCATGGGCGCACTGGGCGACCGCATTGGCCGCCGTAAACTGCTGATGACCGGCGCGGCACTGTTCGGCCTGGCCTCGGTGCTGGCAGCCTTTGCACCCAGTGCCAATACCCTGATCGCCGCCCGGGCCATGCTGGGTATCGCCGGTGCCACCCTCATGCCCTCCACCCTGGCGCTGATCAGCAACCTGTTCAGCCAGCCCCGGCAGCGGGCGCTGGCCATTGGTATCTGGGCGACCCTGTTTGCGCTGGGCATGGCCGCCGGGCCGGTGGTGGGCGGGCTGTTGCTGAGCCTGTTCTGGTGGGGCTCCGCGTTTCTGGTGGCCGTGCCGCTGGTACTGCTGCTGTTAGTGCTGGCACCCCGCTTGCTGCCCGAGTACCGGGCCAGCACCCGGGCACCGCTGGACCTCGGCAGTGTGGCGCTGTCGCTGGCGGCGATTCTGCCGGTGATCTACGGCATCAAGGAAATGGCGCGCCTCGGCTTGCACGGCAGCGCCCTGCTGAGTCTGTTGACCGGGCTGATACTGGCCGTGGCGTTCGTGCGGCGGCAACAGCGCCTGGCCCATCCACTGCTGGACATGAGCCTGTTCGCCAGCCGCCGTTTCAGCGCTGCACTGGTGGTCTTGCTGGTGGGCCTTGTGGGGGTCGCTGGTGTGATGCTGCTGGTTACGCAATATCTGCAGCTTGTGGCGGGCCTGTCGCCACTCGCAGCCGGACTGTGGATGGGACCGCCAGCCCTGATGATGGTCTGCGCCGGGATTGGCGCCCCGTTGCTGGCCCGGCGTTTCAGACCAGGCCTGGTGGTGGCCGCCGCACTTGCGCTCTCTACTCTGGGTTATCTGCTGCTGGCCCGATTATCCGCATCGGCCGACGCCGTGCCCGTGGCCATCGCCGGCTTCTCGCTGGTATACCTTGGGCTCGGCACCATCGCTGCCCTGGGTACACATCTGGTGGTCAGTGCGGCACCGGCTGCCCAGGCAGGCTCGGCGTCTGCCATGTCAGAGATGGTGCAGGAAATGGGCATCGCGCTGGGGGTTGCATTGCTGGGCAGCCTGGCCACCCTGCTCTATCGGGTTCGCATGACTGCGTTGCCGGAAGTCAGCGCAGGTGATCTGGCGGCAGACCATCCGGCGCTGGACAGCCTCTGGGGCGCGACCCGGGACGCAGGTAGCCTGATATCGCCATCAATGCTGGAGGAGGCCCGTGCCGCCTTTGTGCACGGGCTCAACATCACGGCGGGCGTCAGTGGCCTGGCCATCCTGGTCCTGGCCCTGCTGGCTGCCCTGACACTGCATCATGTAAAGGCGCTGGATGACTGAACCGATGCGTGTCCGGGGCCTGTCGATCTGCAAGGCGGCCGATCGACTGAGCCAATGACGGTCACCACAGGGAGACGCGCATGCATGACGATGCCCGTGACTACAACGCCCGCCAGACAGCGGACGACCAGGCCATCTGCGATCTGCTGGCCCGCGAAATCGATCACCATCTGCCGGAGGCAGAAAGCCGGGTGTGGCACGCCCACCCGGTCTGGTTTCTGGACGGCAATCCCGTGGTCGGCTACAGCAAACTCAAACACTGCGTGCGCCTGCTTTTCTGGAGTGGCCAGTCGTTCGAGGAGCCCGGCCTGAAAAAGGAAGGCAGCTTCAAGGCAGCCGAAGCGCGTTATACCCATGTGGACCAGGTGAACCTCGGCGACCTGGCCCGCTGGCTCGGCAAGGCCCGGGACATACAATGGGATTACAAGAACATCGTGCGCCGCAAGGGACGGCTGGAGCGTTTGTAAGCGCAAAAAGACTTCAAGCAATGGCGCTAGCGCCTGATCGGCGCCAGCTAGTCGAAAATCGAAGGGGAAAGAATGGTCGCTTTCGCGAGGTACTCGATATCCCCGGATTTCATGCCCGCCGCCGCAAAGGTTTCTTTCCAGTCAGCATCAACCCACCGCCGCATTTTATCGACCTGCTCAGCAGCGACATCATGAGTGAGACCGAATCGTTGCGCCTGGCTCAGCGCATTGCTCAGCCGTGCCGCACGTCCGTTATCGCCAACGACCATAGCGAGATCTGCCGAGTAGCCGAGGCGTGGCTGAGGGCATATGTCGTAGGCCGGGGTCAGTTCCAGGAAGTCGCCGTCCCAGAAACAGGCGTGATTTCGAGCGTGATCATCAGTATTGCCAATCAGGATATTGAAGACCATTCGCATAAAGAGCTCAGGGCCGTCCTGGTCGAAATTTCGCGCATATTTACGTAGCAGGTCCGCCAACTCCAGATAGCTGGAATCGCCAGCCCGGACCGCGTACTCGTCCAGGCCCAGCAATGTCATGGCACTCAGCATATGACGGCGCGTCACTTCGCCTGACCCGTGAGGCTCGCGGTCGAACCGTCGCACCAGGAGTACATCCTTGTTCGACACTTGGAGCACTTGAACATCCGCCACCCGCAACCCGACTCTGGCTGCGAGCTTCATTGCCCCACCCTCGGCCGCCACCAGATTGACGGTATCCCTGCTGGTGCTGAACTTCGCCACCCAGTATTCGTCTTCCTGGCTGGCGTTTTTCTGACTGAACAGCACCTTGGGTCTGGCGCCCCCAATGCTCGTACCGTGGTTCAGGGCCGCATCCAGCGCCTCATCCAGCACTTCGCCGCGTTCCATTTTTTCCGCTGCCATCAAGGCATCTTCAAGCGGGCTTACGGACCTGTACGTCGGGGCATAGACATCCGGAGTCTCCGACGTATCCAGCGCCCCGATGCGCTCGGGGCCTGCACCAAGAAGATAATCAATCTCGCCCAGCTCCCCCTCGATACGTTGAGCAGAGCGATCCATTTTCCTGGCAATCTCCCTCTGTATCAGACGCCGCCCCCACGCATCCGGGGCAGCGTCGCGCAAGGCACCGCTCAACTCGCCGTCGAGCACACACGGATTCCCGGTCAAGTCGCCAAGGGGCCGACCGGGAATGCTCAGGGGCATGGCATCAGACCGGGCCAGATAGCTCTTGCCATACCGGAACACATGCTCGGCGCCGTCCCAGGCCACAACGCCGCAAATCACGGGCGCTGTATGCCCCGGGAGAAACACCCAGATGTATGCCCGCTCAGAAATCATTATCGACCTCCTCAGGTCGAATCCGGCGCACGCCCCCACGGCTCACAAAGCGGCTTCTCGTGTCCAGGCGGTCAGCCCCGGGCAACGTCGCCAGAATGGGTAGATCGAGAAGCCAGAGGGTCGCCACCACCAGACCGAAACCGACGTTGGGGTCGCCTTTTTCCATGGCGCTGACATGTCGCCGGTCAATACCACCCAGGCGGCTGCCGAGAGCGCTCTGGGACCACCCTTTCCGCTTGCGTGCCTCAGCGATCCGGTGCCCGGCTTCACGCAAGGCGTCACGGATCTGGGGCTTTGCCTGGATTGAACTGTCGACCTTTTTAGGCATTGTCCACCAAACTGTACAAAATAACGATTTTTGTACATTATTGCGTACATCTCCGCATGTCAAACGTCAATCACGGCACATGCCGTCAGGGGGTGCGAAGCAGCAGGCTTATGCCGACCATGCGAGGTGCGCCCGCCAGGGCACCGTAGTCGCCGCCGCCGTTCAGGGCGAAAACAGCCGTCACATAGCGCTCATCGGTGAGATTGCGCGCCCAGAGTTCGACATCCCAGCGCGCATGACGCAGGCCGACATGGGCATCCAGCAACCCTCTGCTCCCGGTGCCGCGCTCGGTGGTGCCGTGATAGCCACTGCGCCAGTGGTAGTTCAAGCCGCTAAACAGTTGCCGGCCCTCGTTCAGCAAGTGGCTATGGCGCAGATCGGCGAAACCACGGGGCAGCGATGGCGACGGCGTACCGGATTACCTCGACCAGTGCCCGAACACACCACGTGGCGTCAAAGTGGACGAGGTTGGCTGCCCGCTCGACTGTGACGGTGACGGCGTACCCGACTACCGTGATGCCTGCCCCGGCACCCCACTCGGCGGCACTCACCGAACGCGGCATGGCGGCCGTGGCGCGGGTAGCCGAGTACCTGGGCCAGAGCGACACCCGCTTGCGTATCGTGGCGCACACCGACAGCCAGGGCGCTGCTGCGTATAACCAGCAGTTGTCTGAACGGCGCGCGGCCAGTGTTATGGAAGCGCTGATCGCTGAGGGCGTGGAGCCGAGCAGGCTTGAGTCACAGGGCCGTGGTGAGGAAGAACCCATTGCCGACAACAGCACGGCGGAAGGCCGTCAGCAGAACCGTCGGGTGGAGTTCATCGTGCTCGAAGACGGCGTACTCGAAGACGGAGAGTAACCATGAGCACTCGGAGCCAAGCCTATTCTTCCAGCTTCAAGGCGATGG
>ERZ869909.1183-NODE-1183-length-22212-cov-11.365394_pt1 | contig 22212 bp, 17 predicted proteins | sample MGYA00520892_ERZ869909 | MGnify/ENA primary metagenome ERZ869909 (study PRJEB32215, sample SAMEA104723947) | bioreactor metagenome | biome: bioreactor; feature: anaerobic bioreactor; material: water | place: China | collected 2015-03-12 ... | reverse complement strand
ATCAGCGTGTCGCCCACCAGGGCGTCGACCTCGTCGAGCAGCAGCACGGTGGGCTTGTCGGTGGTGCGGGCCCATTGGGTCAGCAGCGCACTCAGCTGGTCCTGTGGCGATTGGCCGCGCCCGGTTTCCCGATACCACTGTTCGAGATCCGGAACGTTCAGATACAGCGCGATCGAACGCGCAATCGCGCTGCACGCGGCGGGGATACCCTGGGTTTCGTCGCCGCGGGCGGCCTGCGCACCTTCGATGTTGGCATAGGCGCAGGCGTAGCGCCCGGCGGTGTTGAGCGCCTTCATCATCGCCAGTAGCGTGCTGGTCTTGCCGGTCTGGCGTGGGGCGTGCAGGACGAAGTAGCGCTTGGTGGCGATCAGTTGCTGGATCTCTTCCCAGTCGAGCCGGTGCAGCGGGTCCAGGTGGTAGTGATCTTCCGGGATGGTGGGGCCGGCGGTGTTGAAGAAGCGTTCCATGAGGGCTCTTTGCGAGAACGACGGAATCCGGTCAGCCTAGCATAAATGGGGTGTCGCATCGGTGTGCCGCCAGCGGGTTTCGCCAGCGACGAACCCCCCCTCAAGGGATTACAGATTGTTTGTCGGGATCGACTCGGGCAACCTGAGCGCGTCGTGATCGTTGGTCTGTGTGGACCGCGACGCGACGGCTCCGGCGAACCCGCCGGAAGGTGACACGAAAACAGGCCCCGGTCGGGGCGCGGCAAGAAGGTGAATCGGCATGCAACGACCACTCGACGGAATCACGGTACTGGCTTTTGAACACGCGGTGGCGGCACCGGTGTGTACCCGGCATCTGGCCGATCAGGGCGCACGGGTGATCAAGATCGAACGCCCCGGAGTCGGGGACTTCGCTCGCGCTTATGATCAGCGGGTCGAAGGGATGTCATCTTATTTTGCCTGGGCCAATCGCTCCAAGGAGAGTTTGACGCTGGATCTGAAGCATCCGCAAGCCAGGGTGGTGCTCGAGCGCCTGCTGGCGAAGACCGATGTCGTGGTGCAGAACCTCGCACCGGGTGCTGCGGCACGGCTCGGTCTGTCGATCGACAGCCTGCGTCCGCGCTTTCCCCGCATCATTGTCTGCGACATCTCGGGCTACGGCCTGGACGGACCGTATCGCGACAAAAAGGCCTACGACCTGATGGTGCAGGCTGAGGCGGGGTTGCTGTCAGTCACGGGTACTGCAGAGGCAATGGCGCGGGCCGGGTTCTCCGCCGCGGATACGGCCGCCGGCATGTATGCCTATTCCAACGTCTTGGCGGCGCTGCTGCTGCGCGAGCGTACCGGGCAGGGGTCGCGCATCGATGTGTCGATGCTCGAGGCGCTGGCCGAGTGGATGGGCAATCCCATGTACTACACCTATGGCGGTGCGGCGCCCGCGCCGCGCACCGGGGCGTTTCATCCGAGCGTGGTGCCCTACGGACCATTTGCCGCTGGCGATGGCGGCGTGGTGATGATGGGTTTGCAGAACGAGCGCGAATGGGTGGTGTTCTGCCGCGAGGTGCTGGAGATGCCCGAGGTGGCCGAGGATCCGCGCTTCGTCACCAACACGCTGCGCACTGAGCACCGTGCCGCGCTGGAGGAAATCATTCTCGGCGTGTTCGCCGGCATGGGCGCGGCCGACGTGCAGGCGCGACTCGAACGGGCGGGGCTCGCCACCGCGACGGTGAATACGCCAGCGGATCTGTGGTCTCACCCGCAGCTTGCGCATCGTCAGCGCTGGACCGAAGTGGACTCACCGTCCGGGCCGATCAAGGCCTTGCTGCCGCCGGGCGCCAACGACTGCTTCGTGCCGCGCATGGATGCGATTCCCGGCCTGGGTGCTCACACCGATGCGATTCTGGATGAGCTCGGTTTCGCCCCGGGTGATGTTGCCGGCATGCGCGAGGCGGGCGCAATCTGAGTACTGAGTATCGACCGCGCGTGTTGCGCGAAACCCGAAACCACACCCCCGACCCCGAACGCGTCATGCGCTCCATTCCCGAAGCCGGCACCGGAAATCCGGGCGGTCCGGCATGCGGAGCGCCGACCGGAGACACGAACAGAATAACGCATGAAACAACAAGGAGACACAGACGTGAGTGAACAAGCCAGCGGCGCCGAAGCCGCCTTTCAGGCGGCGCTCGATCAGGGCCGCTTTCTCATCCAGCGCTGCCAGGACTGTGGCGAGCATGTGTTCTATCCGCGTGAGGTGTGTGTGCATTGTGGCTCGATCGCACTCGAATGGGTTGAGCCGACCGGGTTGGGCACCGTGTACTCGACGACGACGGTGCGACGCAAACCCGATGCGGGGGGCGACATCGACGTGTCGCTGGTCGATCTCGACGAGGGGGTGCGCCTGATGAGTCGGGTCGAGGGGATTGCGCCGGACGCGGTACGCATCGGTCAGCGGGTGCGCGCACGGGTGGCGGTGACGAACGGGCGTGGTCTGGTGGTGTTCGACTGCTGTGACGATGCGGGAGGTGTGCGATGAGCGGCAACGGCGATTCGATGCGCGGTCGTTTTGCGATCGTCGGCGTTGGCACCTTCGGGTGCGGTCTGGCGCCCGGCTATACGGACATGGAGTTGCTCGCGCGAGCGGCGCATGCCGCGGTGAGCGAAGCCGGGCTGACGATGCGTGATGTCGATGGGATCAGCACGGCCAGCGCGTCGGCGACGATGTGGTCGATGCCGGTGATCGAGTATCTCGGCCTGCGCCCGCGTTATGTCGACGGCACCATGATCGGCGGTTCCAGTTTCGTCGCCCATCTGCTGCCAGCGATGCGTGCGCTCGAGTCCGGGCAGTGCGAGGCCGTGCTGGTGTGCTATGGCAGCGCGCAGCGCTCGGCCCAGGTCGGGCGCAGGGAGATCGTCGCCAGCCGGCGTTATCTCGACCCGCAACCGTACGAATACCCCTATGAGCCGATGTTGCCGCTGTCGGCCTATGCGCTGGCGGCCGCGCGTCACATGCACGAGTTCGGTACCACACGCCGCCATCTGGCCGAGGTGGCGGTGGCCGCGCGGCGCTGGGCGCAGCTCAACCCGGACGCTTTCATGCGCGACCCCCTGACCATCGATGAGGTGCTGGCCGCGCGCATGGTGTCCGATCCGCTGTCGGTGCGGGACTGCTGCCTGGTGACCGATGGTGGTGGTGCCTACGTGCTGACGCGCGCCGAGCGGGCACGCGATCTTGTCAGCGATCCGGTGTATGTGCTCGGCAACGGCACTGCGATCTGGAACCGGCAGATCTCGGAAATGGATGACCTGACGCTGACGGCGGCCAGTGCGTCGGGGCGTGAGGCCTATCGCATGGCGGGTCTGGGAGCGAACGACATCGACGTGTGCGAGCTGTATGACGCGTTCACCATCAATACCTTGCTGTTTCTCGAAGACCTCGGTTTCTGCGCCAAGGGTGAAGCCGGTGCCTTTGTCGAGCAGGGCGGGATCGCGCCGGGTGGGCGTTTGCCGGTCAATACCAACGGGGGCGGGCTGTCCTGGGGGCATCCGGGCATGTACGGCATTTTTGCGCTGATCGAAGCCGTGCGCCAGTTGCGTGGAGAGTGTGGCGCACGTCAGGTGCGCGGTGCGCGGTGCGCGCTTGTACATGGGAACGGCGGCACGCTGTCCAGCCAGTCGACCGCGATTCTGGGCACCGCCGAAACCTTGTGAACGGCCGGCCGGATGATGTCGTGAGGTTGCGCAGCGCCTGCGGAAGATGAACGAAAGCGGATGACGGGAAACGCGATGAAGGTACAGATGAGTGAACTGGAGAAGTGGATCGGCAAGAGCGTGTCGGTGGTCGACCGCGTCACGCCGGTGCCGGTGGTGGCAATGGCGGCGACACTCGACCGTGAGCGCGCCGATGCGGACGATGGCGATGTACTGCCGCCGCTGTGGCACTGGCTGTACTTTCTTCCGGTGCATCGTCATTCGGAGATCGGTCATGACGGCCACCCGCGCCGTGGCGGTTTTTTGCCACCGGTGCCGTTGCCGCGCCGGATGTGGGCGGGAAGCCGTTTCGAGTTTCTGCATCCGTTGCGGGTGGGCGAGACGGTCGAGCGGGTTTCGAGCATCGAGGATGTGCGTCACAAGTCCGGCCGCAGTGGAGAGCTGGTGTTCGTCAAGGTGCGCCACGAGCTGAGCAATCCGGACGGACTGGCGTTGGTCGAGTATCACGACATCGTCTATCGTGATCCGCCCAGACCGGATGCACCGCCGGGGCCAGTGGTTCCGGCGCCGGAGCGTGCGGCCTGGGAGGTGGAACTGCATCCGGACGAGGTGTTGCTGTTCCGTTACTCGGCGCTGACTTTCAACGGTCATCGCATTCATTACGATGCGCCGTATGCGACCGGTGTCGAGGGCTATCCCGGGCTGGTGGTGCATGGTCCGCTGATTGCCACATTGTTGCTCGAACACATGCAGCGCAATCTTCCCGGTGCGCGGTTGACGGCATTCGAGTTTCGCGCTGTGCGCCCGATTTTCAATACCGTGCCGTTCTTCGTCTGCGGTCGACCCGATAGCGACGGACGCGCGGTCAGGCTCTGGGCGCGCAGCGCCGAAGGTGCGTTGTGCATGGAAGCGACGGCCACGCTCGCCGGCTGAGCGCGCTTGTCGACCATCGAACCAGAAACAGGAACAGGAACAGGACGATTCATGAACAGACACGACGACCCTTTTCAGGAAATCCGTGACGCGGTGCGCAGCCTGTGCGCGGCGTACCCGGATGAATATTTTCGCCGGATCGACGAGCAGCGCGGATATCCGGAAGCCTTTGTCGATGCGCTGATGGAGGCCGGCTGGCTGGCGGCGATGATTCCCGAGGAGTATGGTGGCTCCGGGCTCGGTCTGGCCGAGGCGTCGGTGATCATGGAGGAGATCAACCGCTGTGGCGCCAACGCCGGCGCGGTGCATGGCCAGATGTACAACATGGGCACCGTGTTGCGTCACGGCAGCGCGGCTCAGAAGCAGAAGTATCTGCCCGAGATCGCGGCCGGACGTCTGCGTATCCAGTCCATGGGTGTGACCGAACCGACCACCGGCACCGACACCACCAGGATCAAGACCACCGCCGTGAAGAAGGATGGGCGCTACGTGGTCAACGGCCAGAAGGTATGGATTTCGCGGGTGCAGCACTCCGACCTGATGGTGTTGCTGGCGCGTACCACGCCGCTGGCCGAGGTGAAGAAGAAATCCGAGGGGATGTCGATCTTCATCGTCGATCTGCGCGATGCGATCGGTAACGGGATGGACGTGCGACCGATTCCCAACATGGTCAACCACGAAACCAACGAGCTGTTCTTCGACAACCTCGAGATTCCCGAGGAGAACCTGATCGGGGAGGAGGGCAAGGGGTTCAAGTACATTCTCGACGGCCTCAACGCCGAGCGCACGTTGATCGCCGCCGAATGCATCGGCGATGGATACTGGTTCGTCGATCGCGCCGTGAAGTATGCCAATGAGCGCGTGGTGTTCGATCGGCCGATCGGCAAGAACCAGGGGGTGCAGTTTCCGATCGCGGAGTCGTACATCGAGGTCGAGGCGGCAAACCTGATGCGATTTCGCGCCTGCGAGCTGTTCGATGCCCACCAGCCATGCGGCGCGGAGGCCAATATGGCCAAGTACCTCGCGGCCAAGGCTTCATGGGAGGCGGCCAACGTCTGTCTGCAGACGCATGGCGGCTTCGGGTTTGCCAACGAGTACGACGTCGAGCGCAAGTTCCGTGAGACGCGGCTGTATCAGGTGGCGCCGATTTCGACCAACCTGATCTTCTCGTACGTGGCCGAGCATTTGCTCGGGCTGCCGCGTTCATTCTGACGGGGGTGGGGGAGATGATGACGGATTATCCTGGCAAGCAGCTGGCCACCTTCGCCGCCGAACTGCGATTCGAGGACATCCCCGCGCCGGTGGTGCGCCGCGCGGAGGACTTGTACCTGGACTGGATCGGCTCGGCGCTGGCCGGCAAGGGGGCTCGCGCGGTCGAAACCATTGCCCGCTTCGCGCGCCAGATGGGGGGGCAGGCGCAGGGCGGCCGGGTTGCGCCGGAAGGCGGCGCCGATGCAATGGCCGAGGTGTTGATCTCGCGTGCGCTCGCCACGCCGTACTTCGCGGCAATGGTCAATGGCGCCGCATCGCATTTCGCCGAGCAGGACGATGTGCACAACGGGTCGGTGTTTCATCCGGCGGCGGTGGTGTTTCCGCCGGTGCTGGCAGTGGCACAGGCCATCGGTGCCAGCGGACGCGAGCTGTTGACCGCGGCGGTGGCCGGCTATGAGGTGGGGATTCGCGTTGGCGAATTCCTTGGGCGTTCGCACTATCGCGTCTTTCATACGACGGGGACGGCCGGCACCGTCGCCGCCGCGGCCGCGGTGGGCCGACTGCTCGGGCTCGACGCCGAGCGCATGGCGCACGCCTTTGGTTCGGCCGGCACGCAGGCGGCGGGTTTGTGGGAGTTCTTGCGCGATGCTGCCGATTCGAAGCAACTGCACACCGCCAAGGCTGCGGCCGACGGTCTGCTCGCCGCGTATCTCGCGCGCGACGGCATGACCGGGGCGCAGCGCATTCTCGAGGGTGCGCAAGGCATGGCGGCGGGGATGTCGTCGGATGCCGATCCGGCGCGCCTGGTCGATCGTTTGGGCAGCCGCTGGGCGCTGGCCGAGACCTCGTTCAAGTTCCACGCGTCATGCCGGCACACGCACCCGGCGGCGGACGCGCTGTTGCAGGTGATGCGCGAGCAGAGCCTGCGCGCCGAGGATCTGGCCGAGGTGGTGACCCATGTTCATCAGGGGGCAATCGATGTGCTCGGCGCCGTCGTCGTGCCCAGCACCGTGCATCAGGCCAAGTTCTCGATGGGAACGGTGCTGGGATTGATCGCGGTGTACGGTCGGGCGGGGCTGGCCGAGTTCGACGCGCATTTCGCAGCCGCACCGGTCGCTGCGGTGCGCGACAAGGTGCGCATGGAGCTCGACGCCGAGGTCGATGGCGCCTATCCGGTGCGCTGGATTGGCAAGGTCACGGTCACCACAACGGACGGACGCCGTTTTCACGGGCGGGTCGACGAACCCAAGGGAGACCCGGGCAACACCTTGTCGCGCGCGGAGATCGAGGACAAGGCGATGCGTCTCGGGCGGTATCGTGATGGGGCGAGTGAGGCCGAGATGCGGCGGCTGTTCGCGCATGCGTGGGGCCTGGCGGAGTGTCCCCGCGTTGGCGCGCTGTTTGGCTGAGCGGGGTGGCTGAGATGACCCATGCGGAGACGACGGGGCTGGACACCCGGACAGCAGGCGAAGGGCCGCTGCCGCGGTCGTGGTTGTTCGTGCCGGGAAACCGGCCCGAACGTTTCGACCGGGCCTGCGCCAGCGGTGCGGATGCGGTGATTGTCGATCTCGAGGACGCGGTGGCTCCGGCGGACAAGGATGCGGCACGCTCGGCGGTCGCCGACTGGCTGTCGCCGGCGTGCCCGGTGTACCTGCGCATCAACGCGGTGGATAGCGACTGGTTCGAAGACGATCTTGCCGTGTGTGCCCATCCGGGCGTGGCCGGCGTGGTGCTGCCGAAGGCCGAGTCGGTCGATGTGCTGGCGCGACTGGCCGCCTGCGCGGGCAAGCGGGTGGCGCTGCTGCCGCTGATCGAAACCGCGCGCGGCATGGACTGCGCGCGCACGCTGGCCGAAGCGGGCGGGGTGAGGCGGCTGCTGTTCGGGAGCATCGACTTTCAGCTCGATCTCGGGATCGATGGCGACGGCGAAGAGCTGGCGTATTTTCGTTCGCGACTGGTGCTGGCGTCGCGGCTGGCGGGGGTGCAACCGCCGGTTGACGGGGTGACGACCGCCATCCGAGACACGGCATTGCTCGAGGCCGATACCCTGCGCGCGCGGCGGATGGGCTTTGGCGGCAAACTTTGCATTCATCCGCAGCAGATCGCCGTCGTGCATCGTTGCTTCGCGCCTGCGGCCGATGAAGTGGCCTGGGCGCGGCGTGTGGAGCACGCCGCTGCCTCCGCCGCTGGCGCTGCGGTGGCGGTCGATGGAAGGATGGTGGACCGGCCGGTGCTGATCAAGGCCCGCCGAATCCTCGCCGAGGCCGCCCGGCGCGCTTGAGACGAGCGGTCATCGCCGCCCCGCGAACGGTCGCCGTGCTGACCGGGCGTCATGAGCTGCGGGCGCATCGAACAATGCACGTTCACCCGTAACCACTTGCCCGGAAACGGCTTCATATGGGTGTGATTTCGAGAAGAAGCGTGGTTTCTCGAGTTGCCCGCATCCAACACCACAAGGACGGTGTCGCCGTCCACATTACATGGGAGACACAGCATGATTCGCGACCAGGAAACCATGGACGCTCTCGTCGATACCATTGCACGTTTCGTGCGCGAACGCCTGGTGCCGAACGAGGAGGCGGTTGCCGAGACCGACGAGATTCCAGCGGACATCGTCGCCGAGATGAAGAACCTCGGGTTGTTCGGCCTGACCATTCCGGAGGAATACGGTGGCCTCGGACTGACGATGGAAGAGGAAGTGCTGGTGATGTTCGAAATGGGCAGGACATCACCCGCGTTCCGTTCCCTGTTCGGCACCACGGTGGGGATCGGTTCTCAGGGTATTCTGATGGACGGTACCGAGGAGCAAAAGCGCAAGTATCTGCCGAAGCTGGCAACCGGCGAAATCATGGCCTCATTCGCGCTCACCGAGCCGGAGTCGGGGTCCGACGCGGCCTCGATCCGGACCACCGCGATCCGCGATGGCGATGACTACATCGTCAACGGTACCAAGCGCTACATCACCAACGCTCCGCACGCCGGAATCTTCACGCTGATGGCGCGTACCGATCCGGACGACAAGGGGGCCGGAGGCATTACCGCCTTCATCCTGGAGGCCGGCACACCGGGGTTGTCGTTCGGCAAGTACGATCGCAAGATGGGGCAGCGCGGCGCGCATACCTGCGACGTGATCTTCGACAGTTGTCGCGTGCCCGCCGCCAACATCATCGGCCTGAAGGAAGGCATGGGTTTCAAGACGGCGATGAAGGTGCTCGACAAGGGGCGCATCCATATTGCGGCCATCTGCGTCGGCGTGGCCGAGCGCATGTTGTCCGATGCGCTGAACTACGCGATGGAGCGCAGCCAGTTCGGCCAGCCGATCGCCGACTTTCAACTGGTGCAGGCGATGCTTGCCGACAGCAAGGCCGAGTTGTACGCGGCTCGCTGCATGGTGCTCGACGCGGCGCGCCGGCGCGACGCAGGGGAGAACATCATTACCGAGGCGGCGTGTGCGAAGATGTATGCCTCGGAGATGTGTGGCCGGGTCGCCGACCGTGCCGTGCAGATCTTCGGGGGTGCCGGCTACATGAGCGAATATGGCATTGAGCGCTTCTATCGTGACGTGCGTCTGTTCCGCATCTACGAGGGCACGACACAGATTCAGCAGCTGGTGATTGCGCGCAACATGATCAAGGCGGCGAGCGGATACAGGAGTTGAGCGATGAAAACCCGTGTGACCGAAATGCTGGGTTGCCGATATCCCATCATTCAGGGAGGCATGCAATGGGTGGGCCGGGCCGAGCTTGTTTCCGCGGTTTCCAATGCGGGCGGCCTGGGCATGATCACTGCGCTCACGCAGCCCACGCCGGCCGACCTGAGCCGTGAGATCGAGCGCACCCGATCGATGACCGATCACCCCTTCGGCGTCAATCTGACGATCCTGCCCGCCGTCAAACCACCGCCGTATGCGGAATACGTCGACGCCATCATCGATGGTGGCGTGCGCATCGTAGAGACCGCGGGCAACAGCCCCCGTGATTTCGTCGAACGTTTCAAGGCCCACAGCATCAAGGTGGTGCACAAATGCACCTCGATCCGTCACGCGCTGTCGGCCGAGCGCAACGGCGTGGACATCGTCAGTATCGATGGTTTCGAATGCGCGGGGCATCCCGGCGAGGATGACGTGGGGGGGCTGGTGCTGATCCCGCTCGCGGCAAAGGCGCTCCGGATTCCGGTGATCGCCTCCGGTGGCATTGGCGACGGTCGCGGCATGGCGGCGGCGCTGGCCCTCGGCGCCGAGGGGGTGAACATGGGCACGCGCTTCATGCTGACCCAGGAGGCGCCCGTGCATTACAACATCAAGCATGCGTTGATCAATGCCAGCGAACGCGAAACGCGGCTGATCTTTCGCTCACTGCGCAACACCGCGCGCGTGTTCAGCAATGCCGTTGCGCGGGAGGTCACCGATATCGAAAATCGGCCCGGAGGTTGCCAGTTCGAGGACGTGCGGCCACTGGTGCTGGGCGCGCGCGGCCGGGCGGCGCTCGAGGCTGGCGAGGTGGAGGGCGGTGTGGTCACCGCCGGTCAGGTCATTGGCCTGATCGATGACATTCCCACCTGCGCCGAGTTGCTCGAACGCATGGTCGCCGAATGCCGCGCCCAGCTCGCGCGCGCCAGCGCGATGATGGCGGATTGATCCTGCCTCGGCCGGTGGCCCCAAGCGGTGCGTGCTCAGTGTCCGTGGTCGGGAAGCGGCTCGAAGCGGCTGGCGGCGGCGGCTTCCTCGAGCTGACCGAAGGCGCTCAGCGCGCTGTCGAGGGTTTCGACCGGGACCATGCGCAGGAATGCCGGCGCGAGCGAGACCGTGTTCGGAATGGCGAGGCGGTCGGACTTGGTGGTCAGATCGAACAGGATCGCGCCACCGACCAGCAGCGCAACCAGTGTGCCGAGCACGGCGCCGCGCCACATGCGCCGGCCCTCGCCAATGGCCAGGATGTGCGCGCCGAAGGCAAGTGAAAGCGACAGGATCAGGAGATGGGTCTGGGTGTGTTCGCCGGGTGTCCAGCCCAGCGCGAAGGCGAGCAAGGGGATGCCGGACGAGATGGCGATGATGCTCAGCAATCCGTAGCCGGTGATCCGGGTGTGGCTCAGTGTGTTGCCGTGGTGCGAGATGACCAGCGAGGTCAGCGCCCAGCTCGCGATCCACGGCAGGGCCAGCAGCAGCACCGGGACGGCCCCGATCAGGATGTGCGCGAACGGTTGGCCGCTGTCCGCCTGAAGCCACTGGACGCCCGCCATCAGCGCGATTGCCAGCAGCAGCGGTGTCGCCGCGCGCAGGCCGGCAAGCAGTCCCTTTCCGCTGGCAATGCCGTGTTGTGCGGTACCACGGGGCACGGCGATCGCGGTGGCCGTGCGAAAGCGCAGCAGCGATTTTCCGATCCGGATCACGGTATCCGGGGTCAGGGTCTCCTGCTCGATTCGTTTGCGCTTGTCGCCGACGATACCGAAGTGCAGGCCCTCGCCCGCGCGGGCGACGAGGGTACCATCCGTCTCGTGCCGCACGGTCAGGTGCGAAGCCTCGGCTTCGGGGTCGTCGATGATGATGTCTCCGGAGTAGGCGCGCCCGACTTGCACCGTGGGAGACTCGAAACGGGTGCGTGTCAGCACCTTCTGGCGAGGACCGAGCTGTTCGACCCAGATCGTCATTGCTGCTTTCCTGTCTGAAGAGATGGTGTCATGTGGCGCATGCGAAACGTGTGCGTGGTGCGAAGAATGAAGGAGTGTCGGGGGCGGGGAAGCAAGGGGGCCATGCGGGTCAGGACGGATCGGCCGGGGCGTGACCGTTGTCAAGGTGACGCAGGAACTGTTCGGTGAGTCGCAAGGCGTTGTCGAAGGTGAAACCTTCGAGGCTGAGCTGCGAGACCAGCACGGTATCGCCCCGATCCTGCGTCGCGACCGAGAAGCTGATGTCGTAGACGTCCTCGAAGTCGCGATAGGCCTGGACGCACCAGAGCACCCGCACCGGTAGCGATTCATCGGTGCCGGCGAGCGTGAAGCGGTCTTCGCAGGTCTGTCGCGTCATGGCCGTGTTGCGACTGCGCAGATGGCGGGAGAAGTGCGAGTCGGCCGAGGCCGCGATCTGAAAGGCGTTGAGCCGGTCCGGCGTTTGCGGCGCGATCAGGGTATGGGTGTAGCTGAGCGTGGCGCTGCGGTTGTTCGGCTGCGGCATCGCGGACGTCTTCAGCCAGCATGACAGCGAACGGACGCGGGCGGCGGGCGGTCGATGGGGAGAGTCGTTGCTCGAAGCGCCGCAGTCGGAGTGGTCACCCAGGAAAATCGGCACGCTGTAGGGGCCGAGTTGCTCCCGCTGCCAGGGCTGATCGAATGCCAGCTGGGTGATCTCGGACTGGCGCTCGCGCAGCTGGCCGCTGATCAGCTCGCGCAGGGTCGCGTGATCGAGCCCCGCATGCCGTCCGGCCGCGTCGATGAGCTGACGGGCGAGATGGGCGGGAACCAGAAAGCTGACCAGCTCGCCGTTGAGCGAGCGCGCGACGTTGACCCCCACCAGCCGCCCCGCCTCGTCCACCGCCGGGCCGCCGCTCATTCCGGGGTTGAGTGCGCCGGTGAGGTGAATGCGGCTGTCGAAAGTGCCGGCGATTGTGCCGCTGTAGGTGCCCTGGGAGACGGTTACGCCGAGATCGAGCGGGTTGCCGATCGCGAAGATGGATTCACCCAGCACCGGTGGTCGCTCGCCGCCGGGGATCGGAACCGGCTTCCAACCGGCCGCCAGACCCTCGCCGAAAGAGGCGATCTCGACGATTGCCAGATCGTTGATGACGTCGATCGCAAGCACGCGCGCGTCACCGAGCGAGCCGTCGGCACGACGGTGGCTGAGCCGGTAGCGCTCGGGTTCGAACAGGGCGCTGGAAACCACGTGGAAGTTGGTGACTGCCCAGCCGCGCTCATTGACGATGAAACCCGAGCCGTGCGAGTTGCGTCGCTCGGAGCCGGTGAGCGTGGTGGTGATGACGACGACCGCCGGACTGACTTCGGCGAAGACCGAGGCTGCCATGGAGGTGGCTTTCACGCCCCCGGCGGTCGCGGGCGGGGTTTCCGGCAGTGGTGCGGCGCTTGCGATCATCACCGCGAGTGAGGTCACGGCGAGGAGGGCGAGGCGTGACGTCGTGCGCATGAAGGCTGCGCATGGGCTCCGGCGTGCAGCGGCAGACGACGCAATTCGATCGGGATGCATGGATTATCCGTTATGAATCGAAAGATCCGGATTGTATGACAAAGATGCGATTCATGGCGTGATTCGATGTGATGCGGCTGGATTTTGCGATGGCGATGAGGGGCGGCCACGTTGTGGAAGGCGGCGGTGTTTGCCGTTGCGGTCGGTACCCCGGGTGTGCGACCATCGCGCGGATAAAGACAACACCGTGCAACGACAGGATCAACCCCAAATGACGGACCCGAGGACGACACCGGCGCGGCGCCGGGCTCGCGGCGGACCGCGCGGACGCGCGCTGGACGCCCGGGCAATGGCCGACATCGAGACCCTGCTGGTGGGGCGATCACGCGATCGCGACCAGCTCATCGAACATCTGCATGCGATTCAGGACGGTTTTGGCCACCTGGCACTGCGCCACCTGCGTGCGCTGGCCGAATGGATGAATCTGCCGATGGCCGCAGTCTATGAGACCGCGACCTTCTACGCGCATTTCGACATCGTCGGCGACGACGAAACCCCGCCGCCGACGCTGACGATTCGTGTGTGTGACTCGCTGTCGTGCGAGCTGGCCGGCGCCCGGACCCTGCACGCGGCGCTGGGCGAAGGCATGGATCCGGGGCGTGTGCGCGTGGTGCGCGCTCCGTGCATGGGGCGGTGTGATCGTGCCCCGGTGGTGGAGGTCGGTCATCGTCACGTCGCGGAGGCCACGCCGGAGCGTGTGCAGCAGGTGTTCGCCTCCGAGGACTACGCGCCCCAGCACGTCGACTGGCCGCGTCTGGATGCCTGTCGGGCGCAGGGGGGGTACCGCCTGCTGGAATCCTGTCGTAGCGGCGAGACCACGGTCGAGGCGCTGGCCGCGTTGATCGAGCGTGCCGGTCTGCGCGGTCTCGGCGGCGCCGGGTTTCCGACCTTTCGCAAGTGGCAGTTCGTGCGTGCCGAACCGGCACCGCGTTATCTGGTGATCAACGCTGACGAGGGCGAACCGGGTACGTTCAAGGATCGCCACTATCTGGAAACCGCGCCGCATCGTTTTCTGGAGGGGGCGCTGGTCAGCGCGTGGGCGGTCGAGGCGAGCGCCGTCTACATCTACCTGCGCGACGAGTATCCTGCCTTGCATGCCGTGCTGCGCGAAGCCATCGCCGAGCTGGAAGCCGCGGCGATCGTGCCGGCGGGCTTCATCGTGCTGCGACGCGGTGCGGGGGCCTACATCTGCGGCGAGGAGTCGGCACTGATCGAGTCGCTGGAAGGCAAACCGGGCAAGCCGCGTCACCGCCCGCCCTTCGTGGCGCAAAAGGGGCTGTTCGACCGGCCGACGCTGGTGAACAACGTCGAGACGGTGTACTGGATTCCATTGTTGTTCGAGAAAGGAGCCGAGTGGTTTGCGTCGCAGGGGCGCAACGGGCGCTCCGGGCTGCGCAGCTTTTCGGTTTCCGGACGGGTGCGCCGCCCGGGCGTGCATCTGGCGCCGGCGGGCATCACCTTGCGCGAGCTGGTGGACGAATACTGTGGCGGCATGGCCGAGGGACATACGCTGCTGGCCTACCTGCCGGGGGGGGCGTCGGGCGGGATTCTGCCGGCGGCACGCGCCGACGTACCGCTCGATTTCGATACCCTGCAGGCGCACGGGTGTTTCATTGGTTCGGCGGCGATCATCGTGATCTCGGAGCAGGACGACTTGCGTGCGGTGGCGACCAACCTGATGGCCTTCTTTGCCGATGAGTCCTGTGGTCAGTGCACGCCGTGCCGTTCGGGTACGGAAAAGATGCTGGCCTTGTTGCAGCGCGACGAGTGGGATGCGGCCCTGCTGCGACGCTTGTCGCAGGTCATGATCGACGCTTCGATCTGCGGTCTCGGGCAGGCCGCGCCCAATCCCGTGCTTGGCCTGCTGACGCATTTTCCCGCACGGCTGGCGGCTCAGGGGGTGACGGTGATCCATCAGGAGGGCATCCAATGACGACGCTGAAACAAGAACGCGAGGCGTCGCCGGCGGAGGCCGGGGACGCGTTCGAACTGACGTTGGACGGACAGACCGTGCGCGCCCGGCCGGGCGAGACGCTGTGGCAGGTCGCGCGGCGTGCCGGCGAGACGATTCCGCACCTGTGCTACAAGGACGCGCCGGGCTATCGCGGGGATGGCAACTGCCGCGCGTGCATGGTCGAGATCGAGGGCGAGCGCACGCTCGCGGCCAGTTGCATCCGCCCGGCGGCGCCCGGCATGGTGGTGCGCAGCGCAAGCTCGACGCGCGCGCGTGTGGCGCGTGAAACGGTGCTGGAGCTGTTGCTGGCCGATCAATCCGCGCGTGAGGCGGCGCCCGACCGCTCCAGCCATTTCTGGCGTACCGTGGAGGCGTCCGGTGTGGAGGTCGCCGCCGCGCGTGCCGCCTTGCCGGCGCGCGCCCCCGATGCGGCGCGACGCGACGCCTCGCACACCGCGATGCGGGTCAATCTCGAGGCGTGCATCGACTGCAACCTGTGCGTGCGCGCCTGTCGCGAGGTCCAGGTCAATGACGTGATCGGGCTTGCTCATCGCGGTGCGGCGTCGAAGATCGTGTTTGATTTCGATGATCCGATGGGTGACAGCACCTGCGTGGCCTGCGGTGAATGTGTGCAAGCCTGTCCGACCGGGGCGCTGCTGCCGGCGACGCTGGTCGATGCCGAGGGGCGCGGGGACTCCGCCGTGGCGGACCGGACGGTGGATTCGGTGTGCCCGTATTGCGGTGTCGGTTGCCAGCTCACCTACCATGTCAAGGACGAGCGCATCCTGTTCGTCGAGGGGCGTAACGGCCCATCCAACGAGAATCGGCTGTGCGTCAAGGGACGCTTTGGCTTCGATTACCCGAACCATCCTTCGCGCCTGCTGCGTCCGCTGATCCGGCGCGAGGGCGTGGCCAAGGGCATGGACCCGAACTTCGATCCGGCCAGGCCGCTGACGCATTTTCGCGAGGCAAGCTGGGAAGAGGCGCTGGACTTCGCTGCCGCCGGGCTCAAGCGCCTGCGCGACACACAGGGCCCGGACGCGCTGGCAGGTTTTGGCAGCGCCAAGTGTTCCAACGAGGAGGCCTGGCTGTTCCAGAAGCTGGTGCGCACCGGCTTCGGCTCCAATCATGTCGATCACTGCACGCGACTGTGTCATGCCAGTTCGGTGGCGGCGTTGATGGAATGCATCGGCTCGGGAGCGGTCACGGCCTCGTTCATGCAGGCTGCGCAGGCCGACGTGATCATCCTCACCGGCTGCAATCCGGCGGTCAATCATCCGGTTGCGGCGACGTATTTCAAGCAGGCGGTCAAGCGCGGCACCAAGCTGCTGATTCTCGACCCACGCGGGCAGGCCCTGAGCCGTTACGCCCACAAGACGGTGCGCTTCAGTCCAGGCGCGGATGTGTCGCTGTTCAACGCGATGCTCAACGTCATCATCACCGAGGGTTTGTACGACGACCGTTACATTGCCGAACACACCCGTGGCTTCGAGGCCTTGCGCGCCCATGTCGCACCCCTGACCCCAGAGGCCATGTCCGCGGCATGCGGTGTGCCAGCGGAAGACATCCGCGAGGTCGCGCGGCTGTACGCGACGGCGGAGCGGGCGATGATCTTCTGGGGCATGGGTATCTCCCAGCACACCCACGGCACCGACAACGCCCGTTGCCTGATCTCGCTGGCACTGGCCTGCGGCCACGTCGGACGCCCGGGAACGGGCCTGCATCCGCTGCGTGGTCAGAACAATGTGCAGGGCGCGTCTGATGCCGGGTTGATCCCGATGGTGCTGCCCGACTATCAGCCGGTGGGCAATGCCCAATATCGGGCGGCCTTCGAGGAGCTGTGGGGCACCCGGCTGGCGCCGCAGCCGGGTCTGACGGTGGTCGAGATCATGGATGCGATTCACGCCGGAACGATCCGCGGCATGTACATACTCGGCGAGAATCCGGCAATGTCCGATCCCGACCTGGGGCATGCACGGGCAGCGCTGGCGCGGCTCGAGCACCTCGTCGTGCAGGACTTGTTCGTCACCGAGACCGCGCAGTTCGCGGACGTGATCCTGCCGGCCTCGGCCTGGAGCGAGAAGGACGGCACGGTGACCAACACCAACCGTCAGGTGCAGATGGGGCGCGCCGCCGTGCCGATGCCGGGCGAGGCGCGTCCGGACTGGTGGATCGTGCAGGAGATCGCGCGCCGTTTCGGGCTCGACTGGCGCTACACCCATCCGCGTGACGTCTTCGCCGAGATGAAGCAGGGCATGGCCTCGCTGACCAACATCGACTGGGAGCGCGTCGCACGTGAAGGCTCGGTGACCTATCCGAGTCCGTCTCCCGACGCGCCGGGGCTGGACGTCGTGTTCGGCGATTGCTTTCCGACCGCGGACGGGCGGGCGCTGTTCTCGCCGACGCTGCCATTGCCGCCGGATGAACCGGTGGATGCGCAGTATCCGCTGGTGCTCAGCACCGGTCGCCAGCTCGAGCACTGGCATACCGGATCGATGACCCGTCGCGCACAGGTGCTCGACGCCCTCGAGCCGGCGGCGGTGGCGTCGCTGGCCCCGGCCGAGTTGCGGCGACTGGGGATCGAGCCGGGTGCTCCGCTGGTGGTGAGCACGCGTCGCGGTCGCATCACGCTGGCGGCGCGGGCCGACCCGGACATGCCCGAAGGCATGGTGTTCGTGCCGTTCTGCTACGTTGAGGCGGCCGCCAACGAACTTACCAATCCCGCGCTCGACCCGTTCGGCAAGATCCCCGAGTTCAAGTATGCAGCGTGCCGGGTGGAGGGGGCGTAGGGGGCGTAGGGGGCGTAGGCGGTGAAGAATCCGAGGGCACGAGTCACGCCGTGCCTTTCGGATACACCTTGTCCCGAACGACGGCGCCGTTCAGCGCCGGCGAGCAGTATTCGATGAAGCACAGCGCGAAATCGCGCAGGTACTGTCCTCGGCGCAGGGCGATCCAGGTGGTGTTGGCCTCGAACAGCCCTTCGCCATCGAGCAGGACCAGCCCGGCGTCGCGTTTCGGGTGAAAGGCCATCGAGGCGATGATGCCGACACCCAGACCCAGCTCCACATAGGACTTGATCACGTCTGCGTCGAGTGCCGACATCACGATGTCCGGCGACAGGCCCGCCTGGCTGAAGGCAGCGTCGATGCGGGCGCGACCGGTATAACCCTCGTGGTAGGTGATCAGCGGATGGGCGGCGATCGCCTCAAGGGTTAGTGTCGGCGCGCGCGTCAACAGGTGGTCTTCGGGTACGATGATCGAATGGTGCCACTGGTAGAACGGAAATCCGACCAGATCGGGTTCGCTGCCGACGGCTTCGGTGGCGATGCCGATGTCGATCTGGCCCGCCAGCAGCAGATCGACGATCTCGCGCGGCCCGCACTGATGCAGTTCGAGATGCACGCGTGGAAACGTCTGCTTGAAACGTGATACCACGGGTGGCAGCGCGTAGCGGGCCTGGGTGTGGGTGGTCGCCACTGCCAGGCGGCCGACATCGCGCTGCGCGAACTGTTCGGCCAGACGCTTGATGTTCTGCGTGTCGAGCAGAATGCGCTCGACGACGGGCAGCAACTCCTTGCCCGGCTCGGTCAGGCCGAGCAGGCGCTTGCCGTGGCGTATGAACAGTTCCACGCCAAGTTCGTCCTCGAGGTCCTTGATGTGTTTGGACACGCCGGACTGCGCGGTGAACAGGGCGTTGGCCACTTCGGTCAGGTTGAAGTTGCACCGCGCGGTTTCACGGATGATGCGTAGCTGCTGAAAATTCACATCAGGCTCCGGCCGAGGGCAGGGCTTCGCCTTCGAGAAACACGCGACTGGCGATGGGGCGGATCGCGATGGATCCGCCCTGCACCAGCCCGAGTTCGCGAAAGCGCGGTTTGGGGATTTCGGCATGGACCAGATCTTCGCCGTTTTCGACACGCAGTTCCAGTCGTACCGTGGGGCCGACGACCGACACCAGCTCGATGTGGGCGGGCAGACCTTGCGAGGCGTCGGCGTGTGACAGGATTTCGATCTCGTGCGGGCGGACGTAAGCATAGCCTTCGCCGTCGCGGGTGTCGGCGTGATCGGGCAGGGCCAGCTCGATGTCGCCGATGCGTGCGAGACCGTCGCGCACGCGTGCCCGAAACAGGTTCACGTTGCCGAGAAACTTGTACACGAAAGGGTTGGCAGGGTGGTCGTAGACCGCTTCCGGGGAGCCTTCCTGTTCGACCTTGCCGTGATTCATGACCACGACGCGGTCGGACACTTCGAGCGCTTCTTCCTGATCGTGGGTGACGAATACGCTGGTGACATGGATCTCGTCGTGCAGGCGACGCAGCCAGCGGCGCAGTTCGGTGCGCACCTTGGCGTCGAGCGCGCCGAACGGTTCGTCGAGCAGCAGCACCTTGGGTTCGACAGCCAGCGCGCGTGCCAGCGCGATGCGCTGGCGCTGGCCGCCGGACAGCTGTGAGGGTAAGCGGTGCGCGGTCCAGTCGAGTTGCACGAGTTCCAGCAAGCGCATGACGCGGCGTTTGATCTCGGCCTTGTCGGGACGGATCCTGCGCGGTTTCACGCTGAGCCCGTAGGCCACGTTGTCGAACACGCTCATGTGCTTGAATAGCGCGTAGTGCTGGAACACGAATCCCACGCCGCGCTGGCTGACGTGGATATCGGTGGTGTCCTCGCCGTGGAAGCGGATGCGTCCCGAGTCCGGCTGCTCCAGTCCGGCGATGATGCGCAGCAAGGTGGTCTTGCCGCTGCCGGAGGGGCCGAGCAGGGCGGTCAGTTCGCCGTCCGGGAGCAGCAGATTGACGTTGTCCACCGCGACGAAGTCACCGAAGCGCTTGTTTACGTTTTGAATTTCGATGCTCATGGGTTTGTTTCCGTATCCGTTTTCGGGTTCACTGTGGCGTCAGGACTGGCCGTGATGCCGGATGCGCTGGTCGCGCCACTCGATCAGGCTCTTCGCCGCAATGGTCACGATCGCGAGGCCCGCGAGCAGCGAAGACACCGCGAAGGCGGCTGTGAACATGTACTCGTTGTAGAGCACTTCGATGTGCAGTGGCATGGTGTTGGTTTCACCGCGAATCCGCCCGGAAACCACCGCCACCGCACCGAATTCGCCCATCGCGCGGGCATTGCACAGGATCACGCCGTAGAGCAGGCCCCACTTGATGTTGGGTAGCGTGACCCGCCAGAAGGTCTGCCAACCGTTGGCACCGAGGGTCAGCGAGGACTCCTCTTCCTCCTTGCCTTGTTGCTGCATCAACGGGATCAGCTCGCGAGCGACGAAGGGCAGGGTGCCGAACGCGATCACGAGGAGGATGCCGGGAACGGCGAAGATGATGCGCACGTCGTGCTCCGCCAGCCACGGTCCGAGCCAGCCCTGGGAGCCGAGCAGAATCACGAAGATCAGGCCGACGACGACCGGTGAGATCGCGAATGGCAGATCGATCAGTGTGATCAGAATGGATTTGCCGCGAAACTCGAACTTGGCGATGGCCCACGCGGCGACGACCCCGAAGACGAGGTTGATCGGTACGACGATGGCGACCACCAGCAGTGTCAGACGGATCGCGGCGGCGGCATCGGGTTCGGTGATGGCCTCGGCCCATACCCGCAGGCCTTGCTCGAACGCGCTGTAGAGCACGACGGACAGCGGCAACAGCAGGAACAGGGATAGAAAGATCAGCGCGATGGCGATCAGCAGGCGGCGCAACCAGGCGGGTTCCTCGGTGGCGCGACGCCACGTCGCTGCGGTTTCGGCGTGAGCCGCTGGCGTCACGGCGTCGATGGTCGAAGCGGTGGTGTTCATGAGTGTTTCCTCATTCCTGTCTCAACGATAACGGCGCGAGGCCCACCATTGCAGGCCATTGATGATCAGCAACAGGACGAAGGCGGCGATCAGCATGACGGTGCCGATTGCGGCGGCGCCGGGGTAGTCGAACTGCTCGGCCTTGGCGACGATCAGCAAGGGGGTGATCTCGGTGCGGAACGGCAGATTGCCGGAGATGAAGATCACCGATCCATACTCGCCGACCGCGCGCGCGAAGGCGAGCGCGAAGCCGGTCAGCAGGGCGGGAATCAAGGCTGGCAGAATGACTCGCCGGATCGTGGTCAGCCGGCTGGCGCCCATGATGGCGGACGCCTCTTCGACCTCGCGGTCCAGATCTTCCAGCACCGGCTGAACGGTGCGGACGACGAACGGCAGGCCGATGTAGGTCAGCGCCACGATCACCCCGAGCTGGGTGTAGGCGATGCGAATTCCGTAGATGTCGAGGTATTGCCCCACCCAGCCGGTCGAAGCGTACAGCGTGACGAGCGCGATGCCGGCGACCGCGGTGGGCATCGCAAACGGCAGGTCGACCAGCGCATCGACGACGCGCTTGCCGAAGAACTCGTAGCGCACCAGCACCCAGGCCACCAGTGCACCGAACACGAGGTTGATCAATGCGGCGATCAGCGACGCGCCGAACGACAGTTTGTAGGAGGCGACCACCTGGCGATCGCTGACCGCGCGCCAGAAGTCGTCCCAGCTCATCTGCGCGGTGTACAGCAGCAACCCCGCAATCGGAATCAGCAGGATGAAGCCGAGATAAAAGACGGTGAAGCCGAGCGTGATGCCAAAACCGGGCAACACGCCTGGTTTCCTGAGGGCAAAGGCCATGACGATGTTCCGTTCTCTTCCAGTTGGAAAGGGGGCGCAGAAAGAGGGCGCAAGCAAGCGGCGACACGCGCGGCTCGAGGGCCGTCAGCGCGCCGCCGCCGCGATCGGATCAAGGGTTGATTTCGCGCAGAATCCGGTCGAACACACCGCCATCGTTGAAGTGGGTTTCCTGAGCCACCTTCCAGCCGCCGAACACCTCGTCGATGGTGAAGAGGTTCACATCCGGGAAGCGGTCGGCGAACTCGGCCGCAATCTCGGGGTTGGACGGGCGGTAGAAATGTTTGCCCGCGATACGCTGGGCCTCGTCGGTGTAGAGGAACTCGAGATAGGCCTGCGCGACTTCGCGGGTGCCCTTGCGGTCGACGTTCTTATCGACGATGGTCACCGGCGGCTCGGCGAGGATGCTGACGGACGGTACGACGATCTCGTACTCGCCGCGACCGAGCTGCTCGACCGCGAGGAAAGCCTCGTTCTCCCAGGCGATGAAGACATCGCCGATGCGTCGCTGCACAAAGGTGTTGGTCGCGCCGCGGGCCGCCGGGTCGAGCACCGGCACGTTGGCGTAGATCTTCTTCGTGAACTCGTAGGCCGCCTCTTCGCTGCCGTACTTCTTCAGCCCGTA
>ERZ869909.1182-NODE-1182-length-22230-cov-4.487654_pt1 | contig 22230 bp, 20 predicted proteins | sample MGYA00520892_ERZ869909 | MGnify/ENA primary metagenome ERZ869909 (study PRJEB32215, sample SAMEA104723947) | bioreactor metagenome | biome: bioreactor; feature: anaerobic bioreactor; material: water | place: China | collected 2015-03-12 ... | reverse complement strand
GGCACCGGGCACTGTCTTTGCCGAAAACAATGTGCGAGTGGCTCCCCTTTCTGACGCAGAACGCCGGAAGGCCGAGGAGATGTGCTCTCCCGAATTCAACCCGGAGCCTTGGGAGCGCTGGAGAGATCGGCTGAATGGCTGGGCCGGTGGCATCGATATCTATCAAGAAATTCATGGTATCGCACGTGAAATACCACACGACACCGCTGCCGTTAACGTCAAGCCCCAGCGCTGGTGGCGTGGGTAATCCGGGGGATCACTATGACTTACTCGACAGCGACAAGTGGCACATTGTCCGCCAAGCTTCTCGTGCCTTTGAAGTGGATCGACAGCAATCTGGAAAAGGTCATCATACTGATTGCCTACTCAGGAATGGCTGGCATTATTTTCGTGGAAGTCATTCGTCGATTTTTCTTCGGCTTGCAGGCACCGTGGAGCACCAGCATTCCCGTATTGCTATTCCTGTGGCTAACCTGGTTTGGTGCCTCCCTTAATGTAAAGCAACGCAGCCATCTATCCCTTAATGAAATCCGCATGAGACTGCCCTACACAGGGCAGTTCCTATGCCAAATTCTTGATGCCATATTGTGGATAGTTTTTGGTATAATTGTAATATACTTCACCACCGCACAAGTCAAGATCGCACACTTCAATTTCGCGATTGTCCCAGGGACGGACAACATTATGCAATGGTGGTTCTATATGGCCACACCACTGGCATGGGTTCTCATCATTATCCGTGTGATGCAAAACCTGGTTGAGGACTGTCTTCGTTTCAAACGAAAAGAGTCCTTCAATCTCACACCAGCGATCATGGACTAGGAGAAGCCATCATGACTGACGGCGCTTTGATTGGCCTGGTGACACTGGGTGTCACCTTATTCTTCCTGCTTGGGGTGCCAGTTTTTCTGGTCATCGGATTATGGGTGGTGGGTGTCAGCATTATCATCGATTTCACCTTGGCCAATATTGGGGTCACCTTGTTCCAAGGCCTGAGCTTCTTTGGCCTTCTCGCACTCCCACTATTTATTCTTACCGGTGACCTGATCAATGCGGCGGGGATCGCCAAAAGATTATCCGACTTCGCCTATTCGGTACTTGGATGGTTGCGTGGCGGCATGGGAATGGCGACGCTGGGTGCCTGTGGACTCTTTGCTGCCATTTCTGGCTCCAACGCTGGAACAACGGCAACTATCGGCTCGATTATGCAGCCAGAAATGGTGAAAAATGGATACGATGAGCGCTTCTCGGCAGCCACCGCTGCATCTGGTGGTACCGTGGGAATCATCATTCCTCCGAGCATCATATTCATCGTTTATGGCTTTATGATGAATTTGTCGATAAGCGATCTTTTCATTGCGGGCATGATTCCAGGGGCCATGATGGTGCTGGGCATGATGGTCGCTTGCCACTTGGTTGCACGGCGTCACGGCTGGGGTAAATTGACCGCCTTTAGTGTCAAGAAAAGTGCCGGCTTTGCTGGCAGGGCCTATCTGGGATTTGCCACCATTGGCGTTGTTCTTTATGGCATCTACTCTGGCAAGTTCTCCCCCACAGAAGCAGCCGCCATTACGGTTGGCTTCACCATGATTTGCGGACTCCTAATCACCCGAGAGATCAGCCTCATCCGGCTTCCCTCTATCATGCTCCGTTCGGGACAGATCGCCGGCATGCTGGCCCCTTTGGTCGCTGTCTCTGTCGTCATGCAGCAACTACTGTCCGTTCTTGGCATCGGCCCCATGTTAAACAACCTGCTGACGGGGCTGGGCGGCTACTATACAGTGCTTATCGCATGTATGCTGATCATTCTGATGGCAGGCATGATTCTGGAAAGCCTTCCCGTCACTATCATTCTGGCTCCCATCCTGGCACCCATTGCGTATAGCATCGGGATTGACCCGATCCACTTCGCTGTCATTTTTCTGGTAGGGGCCGCCATTGGTTTCATTACCCCACCTTTCGGACTTAACCTGTATGTCGCCAGCAGTGTAACCGGCATTCCCTACGTAAGGCTGGTTCGCTTTGTCTTGCCTTATTTCTTTGCTCTAATACTTTGCTGGATCGCAATATCCTTGTGGGCGCCACTTTCCATGTTCCTTGTCAATCTCTGATGGCACTGCAATGCAACAGGCCCAGAAGGGCTTGTTGCGTTATCATCGTGCCAAGCGCCCCTTGGAAGCTCGTCGTAAGGAAGCAAAGCCCATGCCCAAAGACACCTCCACCAACTCCACGCTCGTTCGCGCCATCAGCCTGCTCGAGGAGATCGCCACAGCCGAATACAGCTTGAGTGCAGCCGATCTCGACAAGCGGCTGGATATCCCCAAGCCGACGATCCATCGCCTGCTCAAGCAGCTTGAGGACCAACAGTTAGTCGGAAGAGATCTAGATGGCCGGCATCTGCTACCTGGACCAAGGCTGCATCGCATGGCCATTGGCACGCTGGCCAACGAGAGTCTGAAAGCGCCACGTCGCATTTTACTGGAACGCCTGGCCAAGGAGGTCGGGGAAACCTGCAACCTGACCTTGCTCGATGGACATGAAGTACTCTACTACGATCGCGTGGAAACCAACTGGCCCGTTCGCATCCAACTTGCGCCCGGATCACGCCTGCCGCTGCACTGCACCTCCAGCGGAAAACTGTTTCTTGCCCTGATGCCCCCCCGTCGGCGCCGAGCTCTGCTTTCGAACCTGACGCTTGATGCCCACACGCCCTTTACAATGACCTCGGTCTCCACCCTGGAGGAACAGCTCGGTCAGATTGCAAAGGATCGACTGAGTACCGATAACGAGGAGTTCATCCAAGGCATGGTTGCCATTGCAGTTCCTATCTATGATCGCGTGGGTCACATACAAGCCACCCTGGCGATACATGCCCCGCGTCAGCGTCACTCCATTGAATCGCTTCTCGAATGGGCTCCGCTGATGCGGCAGGTCGCCGCTGAGTTGGAAGACACCCTGTAGCTGTGGGATTAAACCGAGCCAAGGAATAGGCTAGCGACGGACAATGCCTGGAACATGTCGCATATGAAACAAGTGAGTTGACTTACTCTGTCGGCGGTACAACTATGACCGGCACATGGCTTCGCTTTATCACACCACGAGCCACCTTGCCGGGGTACGCAGCGGTAAAACCCCGCTTGTTGGACGCGAGTACGATCGGGTCACAGCGCAGCTTCGATGCCCGCTGGACGATGACCTTGGCGGGATAATCCTCGACCAGGTCTCGACTGGTGACACGGGATGTGCTCGATCGACTTCTCATTACCCCTCCCGTGGAATCGGCCAGACACCAGTCGTCGATTGGTTCAGCCCGTTGTCAGGAATCGTGCCTCCCCACGCATCATGTTGACGCCGAATCTTTCAGCAACCTACTGATTTATCAGTTATCATACTGAACAGCTTGCCGTTTTCTTGGCCTGTTCGAAACCCCTGCAGGCTATTGAACTCCCCCTGCGGGGATTCGTTTCGATATCGAGTAAATCATGAGCCAGCTCCTCTTCCACCTCGACGCCAGCCAGCCGACTAGCCTGCAGCAGCAGCTTCGCGAGCAGATCGTGCATGCCATCCTGGATGGGCATATTTCTCTCGGTGAGGCCCTGCCCTCCAGCCGAAAACTGGCGCGTGAGCTCCATGTGGCGCGCAATACCGTGATGCTGGCCTATGAGCAACTGCTCGACGATGGCTACCTAATCGCCAAGAGTCGCAGCGGTTACTTCGTCAACCCGGAGATCCTTGAGGGCCGTGCCGAGAAGCCTGTGCGACTGAACGATATCGACGCCGAACACATGCCCTGGGAAGAGCTGCTGACCGTGCGGCCTTCACGGCAGGAGACCATCCAGAAACCCAGTGACTGGCATCGCTACGACTACCCCTTCCTCTACGGTCAGATCGACCCTGCCCTGTTTCCGACACAGCACTGGCGCGAGTGCGGTCGAGACTCCATGAGTGTCCCGGCCATTCGCAGTTGGTCGGTCGATCACCTCAGCGATGACGACCCGCTACTGGTCGAACAAATCCACAAGCGGCTACTGCCACGCCGAGGTGTCTGGGCCAAGCCCGAGGAGATACTGGTCACAGTGGGTACCCAGCAGGCGTTATGGATCGCCGCCATGCTGCTGCTCAAGCCGGGCCGGCAGTTCGGCATGGAGAACCCCGGCTATGTGGACATGTACAATATCGCCCGCCTTTTCACCGACGACATCCAGCTACTTCCCGTTGACGAACAGGGCATGCAGCCGACCGAGGAGCTGAAGCAGTGCCAGTTGGTCTATGCAACGCCCAGCCACCAGAGCCCCACTACCGTGACCATGCCACTCGAACGGCGGCGGCATCTGCTCGACCTGGCCGAGATCGAGAATTTCTTGATCATCGAGGATGACTACGACAGCGAAACCAACTACCTGAGCAACCCCACGCCAGCGCTCAAAAGCCTGGATAGGCATGATCGGGTCATCTATGTCGGCAGCCTCTCCAAGACCTTGGCGCCCGGGCTGCGGCTGGGCTATATGGTCGCCCACCCGACACTGATTCGCGAAGCGCGTGCGCTGCGGCGCTTGATGCTGCGCCATCCTCCAACCAACAACCAGCGCGCCCTGGCGCTGTTTCTCGACCGCGGTTATCACGATGCGCTGGTTCGACAGATTCACCAGACATTCGAGAGCCGCTGGCACTGCATGAGCGACGCTCTCAAGCGCCATTTGCCCGAACTGTATACGCCGTCGACCTTCGGTGGCTCCTGTTTCTGGATCAGAGGCCCCAAAGGACTGGACTGCCAGCGGCTTCAAGGCCTGGCCCGCGAAGAGCGCATCCTGATCGAACGCGGCGACCTGCACTACTTCGACCGCCCCGCCAGTGAGTATTTACGCCTGGGCTTCTCGGCCATCCCCGAAGCGCGCATCGAGGCAGGCATTGAACGCCTGGCTCGACTGATTCCTCAGGCAATGCGTGCAGAGGAATAACAACAATGGGCATCAAACTTTGTCCATTTCCCGCAGACTGTCTATCAGGGCATTAAAGCGGCTCCCTGCACGACCTATACAGACCAGCTGGATGCGGCCGGCACGTGCCTTAGCCGGAAACCAGCTCACCCGCCCTCCGCTGAGCTGGAGCAACTGGCGGTGCGTGCGATCCTGCCGGTATAAAAAACCCTTGGCCCGTAACAGCACGTCCCGGTATTCCAGCAGCAGCGATTGTAGTCGTTGCGGATCGACAGGAACGGTCATGGGCAGACTAACGGACTGCCAATTACCCTGGGACACGGGAATATGGTAAGGCGGCTGCCTATCTTTTACCGTCCTTGGGCGCGGCAGCTCTGACGCAAGAGCAGATGCCACCTTATCTGTATTCTCGATCCGTGCCGTCGGATTTAGTCGCCTGAAGAGGGCCATCAACTGTGCCACCTCGGGGCTGTCCTTGGATGGCAGCCGGTTCAGCAGAATCCGGGTGGCGGCACTGATCTGTGCATGCCAGGTTTCCCCCGTGAATGGATCCACCTGGTGCCGCCGTGCCTGGCTGGCGTCAACCAGGCAGATGACTTCTGCCAACTCAAGCCGAGCAGAAATCCTGGCAATATCCGCGATACGTGCCGGATTGGCGACCCCGCTGGTCTCGATGAATACGGCCTCGGGACGATCATGCAGGCGCATGGCCTTGGCCAGCTGATCCGCCAAGGTACCCCCCAGGGTGCAGCAGATGCAGCCGTTGTTGAGCTTCACCATCCTCTCATCGCGGTATTCGATCAGCTCGGCATCAATGTTGATGTCGCCGAAGTCGTTGATCACGATCAGCGCATTCTCCGGTATGCCGCTTCGAATCAGTTCATTGAGATAAGTGGTTTTCCCAGCCCCGAGAAAACCGCCAATCACCATCAGGGGAACCTTCTGCTGTTCATTCGACGACATGTACTCTACCTCCTAGTACCGTAGCCAGCACCCCGATATCCTTGAGGTCTCTGGGGTGACAGTCCAGCGGGTCCTGGTCGAGCACCGTCATGTCCGCAAATTTCCCGACCTCAAGACTTCCCACCAGGTGATCCAGACGCAGGGTATAGGCTGCACCGAGCGTGATCATTTCCAACGCTTCCCACACCGTTACGCGCTCATGCTCGCTTAGCACTATGCCAGATGCCGTTTCGCGCATGACGGCGCACCAGGCAGTAAACAAGGGCCCCAGCGGCGTGACCGGGGCATCACTATGCACGGCAACGGGAATACCCAACCGCCGGGCCGTTGCCAGCGGCTCCAGCCGCTGACAACGCTCATAGCCCAAGGTGCGTTCCCGATGAATGTCCCCCCAGTAATAGAGGTGGTTGGCAAACATGTTCAGACACAACCCCTGTGAAGCTACCCTTCGGAGTTGGGCATGATCGATGATCTGACAGTGCTGCAGCGTGTGGCGATGATCACAGCGAGGCCAGAGAGCGAGGGCCTCTTCCAATGCATCCAGCATGAGTTCGACCGCCTCGTCTCCATTGGTATGGATATGCAGTTGTACACCAGCCTGGTGGTAAGCCTCGACCATTTCCTTCAATGTCTCAGGTGGGGCATTCCAGATACCGTTTGGATGGCCGTCATGGTAGTAGGGCCACTTGAGCCGAGCCGTATAGCCTTGAATCGAGCCGTCGGTCATCAGTTTGACCAAGCCAAAGTACAGCTTTTCATTGCCCTGTTCACGACAGGCCTGAAGGCGCTCAATGCCCTCCTCCAGGGTCCATGCCAGGCCACTCATGGCAGGGACAAGGCGCACCGGATAGTCGGCTTCGCACGTCACTTTCTTCAAGGCCGCGATACCCTCATCCGTCATCGGGTTGTAGAGGTCTGTGATGGTCGTGACCCCAGCATTTCGAGCCACTTGACCATAACGCCGCAGCGTCTCTGGACTTCCTACCGCCTCGAACAGGTTCATGCCTAGGGTCTCGAATATTGCATGCATCGCCGCCATTTCCTGCAGCTCACCATTGGGCTTGCCATCATCACCAACCATTATCCCCTGGATGTCGGGATACCGATGCATATCGGTCAGTGCCAGCATGCAGGAATTGACCGTCATGACATGCAGACTGGCATGCATGATAACCACCGGTCGATCCACGACGGCCGCATCCAATGCCTTGCGATCAAGCCGTGCCCCCTCAAAGTACACGGGGTCGAAGCCCCATGCGATCAGCGGCTGTTCACTCTTGAGGTGCTGGCTCTGTGCAACCAACTGCCGCTGCACTTCACCAATGGACTGCGCGCCGCGCCACTGCCCCCCCTCAGGATCGGTGCGCGGAAAGTATCCCAGATAGGGATACTCCCACATCGCACCCTCCAGAGCGTGACTGTGGCCTTCCACAAAGCCTGGCATGATGATGTTGTCGGCGAAGCGATCATCAACATGAATTTGGCCAAGTTCTCGCATTGTATCGAGAGTGCCAACACCCAAAATGCGACCCTCCTTGACAGCAAGGTGAGTCGCTTCTGGCTGAGATGGGTTCATCGTAATGATCTTTCTGGCGTGATAGACTTTTATCATTACAGCTTCTCCTTGGCCGTAATAGAGGAGATGGGTGATACATGACTTACCCGAGATTCAGCTGAGGGCAAATCTTCCCAATATACCGCCGCGATATATTCATATTCGGAGTGCTGGGTGAGAAGACTGCCACCAATCGTTACAACGAATGACACCAAGAATCCAGCAAACACCGGATCGATCCCCGTACTCAGCATTGGCCACGCAAGGGTGACGGCACACGACAGTATCATGCTGATCATTACGGCCATACCTGTGACTCGCCGCCAAAACATGATAGCCAAGAAGGGAATAACCAAGGTCGTAGCAGAGAGCCTGAGTGCCCATTGGTAAAGAGAAATGATATCCGTCATAAAGTAGGCCACGGCCAGCGCCGCCACGGCGATAATCACGACGCTCCACCGAGCCACTATCATCCTCTGATCATTGTTAGCCTCAGGATTGATCATCCGTGAATATATATCCTGAGAAAGATTGGATGCCCCTTGAAGAATGAAAGAGTCAGCCCCGGTCATCAAGGCGGATAGTAGAGCAACGATCACTATCCCACCAATGGCGGGGTGTAAAAGCTCTACGGTAACAAACGAGAAAATTAAGTTGGGGTTCATATCTAACGGAACAAACTGTCTGGCCACAACGCCAATACCGAAGGGAAGCAGCGTAAGAACAAGCAATGAAGCGTAAGCTGTCACACCAGCACGAATTGCGACGACTTCATCCTTCGAGGCAAAAATCCGCTGCCAAGTTGATTGCCAGACGAGGTAGAAAGGCGCCACAGTCAGCGCAAAGGTCAACACCTCCGCCAGGCCATCCGAGCCCGTTGGGCTGATGAAGCTAACTGGAGTATTGGCAATGATATTGTTGAACCCACCACCAAACTGGACAACTACGAAAGCCAATATCACGATACCAAAAACCACTACCACGCTCTGCAGTGCATCTGTGACGATAGTTGCCACCAAGCCCCCCAAGATAGTAAAACCTAGTATTAAGAAAAACGAAAGAAATATCCCCAATTTTAAGTCTATGCCAAAAACAACATGAAAGATGGTGCTCATTCCAACCATCTGAAGCGCTGTGGTCGGAACTGAATAGATAAGGGCTGAGAAAAGAGACGGTACTAGCCCGACCTTTGCACCAAATCTTTCGCCAAACAGGTCAGCAAGGGTATAGAGACGCTGTCGTCTCAGAGGGCTGCTGAACAAAACTATCAGTACTATACTGGTCAACAAGGCAGGTGCAGCAAACTTGAAGTAGCCAGACATGCCCACGGTAAATCCCATACCGATCCATCCAATAAAAACAGCAGCACCGCAATTTGTGCTAATATGAGTTCCGACAATTTTCCAGAAGCCCATATTCCAGCCGGCAATCAGATAATCATCGGCCCCCTTCACCTTAACAAAATAGTAAGCACCAATTGAAAACATAATCAAGAAATAGGCAATTACATACGAGTAGTACCATTGCATAACTTACTCCTGGATGTTATTATGTGCAGCTCAAATGGTTTATTATTCCGAAAGAATTAGAATAGCATGCAATAAGACATCAGCACCTGCGGCCAAATCATCTTTTTTTACGTTTTCCCTTTCATTATGACTTAGACCTTTTTCGCAAGGGACAAATATCATGCTCGTAGGGATTGCCTTGGAGATATGGCAAGCATCATGCCCTGCCCCAGATGTAATCGACTGAAACTCGTGACCAAGCTCTCTAGCCGCGTACTCCACTGCCTTTATGCAACTATCGTCAAACTTGACGGGAGGAGTTTCGACAGTCCGAACAAGTTCGTAATCAACATGTTCCCTATCGCTAATCTGAGCAATAGCAGTTCTCAGCTCCTCTTCCATGACCTCCTGTATACGTAAATCTGGGTGCCTAACGTCAATCGCCAGCTCCACCTTCCCCGGTATCGTGTTATGGGAATTCGGGTTGTTATCGATATACCCTACCGTCGCCACCGCATCAGGAGTATGTCGCTGAGCGATATCCTGAACTGCCACGATGACTCTGGCCGCTGCAATCAGAGCATCGCGCCTTCCAAGCATGGGCGTGGAACCCGTATGCGCATCCTGACCGTATAGCCATGCCTTATACCAACGTGTACCCTGCACTCCAGTCACAACACCTATAGTTTTACAGTTCTTTTCGAGAACAGGCCCTTGTTCGATATGTGCTTCAAGGAATGCAGCAAACTGATTATGACCACATGGAAAATCTCCTAAGTAATCGATGGAACGAAGGGCCTGTCTCAATGTAACACCTTGAAAATCCTTGCGGCTCAACCCATACTCCAGGTCGTAAATCCCAGCATAAACTCCCGAGGCCACCATTGGCGGTGCGAAGCGTGCGCCCTCTTCGTTCGTCCAAACAGTGACTACCAAAGGAGACTGAGTTTCCACAGCGTGATCATTGAGCGTCTCTATAACCTCGAGTGCCGCAAGGACACCATAAACACCATCAAACTTACCGCCATGTGGCTGAGTATCCAAATGACTACCACTAGCAATTGGTAGACGTTCGTGACTTATTCCTTGGCGCGTGGCGAAGATATTGCCCATTTCGTCGACAGCAACTTGACAACCGGCATCCCTGCACCACTGTATAAATAGATCTCTTCCTTTCCGGTCCTCTTCTGTCAGAGCCAAGCGACAGGAACCACCAAGATCGGTGGCACCTATTTCGGCCATCGCCATGATTCGGCTCCACAGCCTATCCTTGTTGATCCTTATGTTGTTATTCATCAATAACATGCTCCTCATCTTACCACTTTTATTATTTACAGCCATATGGTCACTCGGATACCGCAATGATCGCGATATCTAATCACCATTAACGTTAGCCAAATATCAAAGTTTCGTATAATATCAATACACGATCACTTGATACTTCCAGGGCATCAATCATGCGTTACCTTCAGTCTAACATTCACTACTTTATGGTTGTCGCCGAGGAGCTCCACTTTCGGAGAGCATCCGAAAAACTTCATGTTGCTCAGCCGGCCATCAGCAGGGCCATTCGGCAGCTCGAGGACCAGCTTGGAATCACATTGTTTGATAGGAACACTCGAGGAGTGGCGCTAACACCAGCTGGCCAAGCCTTTCACACCGAATGTCAAGCCGCAACAAGAATCATGGAGAAAGCAAAATCGAAAGCCATCCGTGCAGCTAATGGGGAGACTGGACAGCTTCTTATCGGCTATACGGATTTCGCCATCAACGGGCCTCTGCCGCGTCTCCTGGCAACTTTTCACAAGAAACATCCTGAAGTAATCATCGATTTGACCAGGCAGAATTCGCATACCCAGCTGGAAGAGCTTGTTGAGTACAAGTTAGATCTTGGCTTTCTTACTGGCCCAATAAAATCGAAAAATATCGCGCACAGTATAATTCACACTGCGCCATATGTTGTAATTCTCCCACTTGACCATCGACTATCCGAGCTCGATGAAATCCCTTTAGAATTATTAGCAGAAGAGGATTTCGTAATTGGAGACCATACTAACTGGCAGCACTTCATACCTCAGCTGAATGCCTATTGCATCGAGGCTGGTTTTATTCCAAAAATATCAAGACAAGCACCGAATACTGAAAGCATATTCGGCCTAGTGGCTGCAAAAATGGGCCTAACACTCTATCCGGATTTCGATTTAAACCACAATCGCCGTGATATCGCCATCAGGCCTGTCAAGAACAGTCATGCTCACATGAAGCTCGAAGCTGCTTGGCATAATCAATCATCAAACCCAGCTGTCGATCTGTTTCTTTCTGCAAATCAAATACCCCGCCGCCCTTGACCACAACCAGGCGGGCAAGCCCGGTTGTGGTTGGCTTCTGCTACAGCACTTCGTCTTTTAGGTAGTACCAGCGGTAGAGAAACCGCTGCCCAAAGCGTCGGAAGGGCGCAAAAGCCTGGGACTCAACCATCTCGCGAATATTCGGGAAGGGCAGCTTGGTTGTGAAGATCGGCAGGTCGAGTTGCTTGCCGTCACCTGCGATCCACTGGGCTAGGCGACGCCCCGCCTGGGCCGAGTACATGACCCCGTTGCCCCCATAGCCCAGCGCATAGAAGATGGACTCCTTGGGGTCTGGCTGGTGAATGCGCGGCATCATGTCGTGACTGACATCGACCCAGCCCCACCAGGAGTAGTCGAGTTCAATACCCTTGAGCGCCGGGAACTTGCGAACCATATTGTTGACCAGCACATCCTCGTACTTCTTCTGGGGCGCATCGCGACCAGCAATCGCGCTGCGACTGCCGATCTGCAAGCGGTTGTCTGGCAACAGTCGGTAATAGTGCCGCAACACGCGAGTATCGGTGATGACCTGATGGGTGTGGAAACTACAGGCCTCGATCTCGTTTTCTGAAAGCGGCCGGGTAACGATCGAATTCGACAGAATCGGCAAGAGGCGATTCTTGAGCTGGGGATGCAGACTCTGGGAGGTATAGCCCCCCGTGGCAATACCTACCGCCCGTGCCTTGACCACTCCCCCCGGAGTTTTCAAGTAGTGGATGCCATCGTGGGTCTCCCAGCCCTGCACGGGACTTGAGGGATGCACCTTGGCGCCTAGCGCCCTGGCCTTCTTGAGATAGCCGAAGGCCAGCTTGCCGGCATGGATGCCTATTCCCTCGGGCTCGTGCATGGCGCCGGCGGCGTCTTGGTCGCCAACCCAGTCGCGCTTGACCGTCTGGGCGTCGAGGATACGGGCATCATAGTCGAAGACATCGCGCAGAAGTTTGGCCTCTTTCTCCAGCACCGGCATGACCTTGTCGCGGTGCGCGACATAGAGATGCCCACCGTACTGCGGTTCACAATCGATATCCTTGATTAGCGATTTGAAGGTCTCCATACCATCCAGGCACTCGAGATGCAGCTTGAGGGCGGTATCCAGGCCGTAGCGCTCGATCCACTGGGAGCGCTTGAGCCGCCCCGAAGCACACTGGGCCTGGCCGCCGTTACGGGTACTGCAGCCCCAGCTTGTTCGATTGGCCTCTAGCACCGTGGCCCGGATTCCATACTCCTGGGCCAGGAAGATGGCCGCTGTCAGGCCGGTGAAGCCGGCCCCGATGATCACCACGTCCACATCCATGTCCGCGGTCACCGGCCCATCGTCGGCGGGCGGCTCGCCCGCGGTACCGATCCAGTAGGTCGGCGCATAGTCACGGCCCTGGCCCGGCGTCGCGCTCTTAAGAGGATCGTAAGCCGGATCATAAGGCTGAGAGGGGGCCGTTGCGCGGCCTTGTGCATCTCCTGCCCTGCTGGCGATGGTCTCCATGATCGACTCCTTTTTGTCGTTGGTGGGCCGTGACGATGCGAGAGTCTCAGCGATCGCCGCCGTGTACCGGCGGGCGGTTCTTGCGAAAGGCATTCTTCACGGCGATCTTGCCGTCCCGGAAGGTAAACGCATCGATCATGCGTGCCTCGGAGCGAACTCCGTCGGCGGTCGTACCCTTGTAAGTGGTTTCCGAAAAGCCTCGGTCGCCGATCACGAAATGCTCACCATCGACCCAGCAGGCATCGGGGGCGTTTTTCCAGGCATTCTCCAGGCCCTGCCGCACTTCGGCCTGACCGATAAAACTCTTGCCGACCAGCTCGGGGCCGGCAATCGCGTGAAATACACAGTCATCCGTCATCATCTCCATGACCGCATCGATGTCATGGCGATTGAGGGCGTCGCTGAAGGCCTTGAGAAATCCCACATCCGGCTGGCGCATTTGTCTCTCCCATAAACTGACTGGTGATCTCGATAGCGAAAGAGCCTCTGTCTGCATGGCGTGTGCCACCGTTCAGAGCCTGCAAACGAGACTACTGACGTGCTCTGCTCTCGCTTAGCGCCAGTTGGGAGCGACCTATTGGGCCAGTATTTTTTCGTTGTTTATTCAGTAGATTGGCGATCACCAGCAACAGCTTGCGAACGATTGTAGCGAGGGATATACGGCGTGGGGTCTATCAATGGGTCACGCCCCAGCAATGTATCGACCAATAGCCGTGTCGATGCGGGTGCCAGCACCAGGCCATTTCGATAGTGCCCTGCATTGATGAAGAGCCCCTGGATATCCGGCAGCTCACCGATGAAGGGAATGCCGTCAGGCGCAGCAGGCCGCAACCCGGCCCAGTGATGCTCGATCTCACAATCGGCCAGTGCCGGCACCATGGCCAGGGCGCTTCGACGCAGCGACTCGCGGGCGTCGTCGGTGGGCGTCTTGTCGAAATCAGCCTCTTCCAATGTCGAGCCGATCAACACCCGTCCATCCCCACGCGGAATCAGGTAGCGGCCATCGGCCAGTACCACCCGCTCGAGGAGCTGCCTGCCACCTGGCATCGGCGGGGTTCGAAACAACATCATCTGTCCCTTGACCGGCCTCACCGGCAGCGTCAGGTCCAGCGTGCCGAGCAGCTGTCCGCTCCAGGCCCCTCCACACAGGACCACTTGCCCCGCCGCGTAGCGCCCCCGCGTGGTATCTACAGCTGTAACACGCCCGCCCTCAATGCACAGCCGCTCGACGTCGACCCCCTCCTCGAGCGTCACTTCGGGTAGGGTCATTAGCCGGGCACGCAGCGCCTGACACAGCCGCGGGTTGCGAATGCTACCCAGCGTCGGCATCCATAGCCCCGACGGGAAGCCTTCGGCAAGCCAGGGCTCCTTGGCGTAGATGAAAGCAGCCTCGACCGCCTCGAGCGGTTTGCCAAGTCGCTGTGCCCAGTCGAAGGCGCGATCGCCATCGTCGACCCGCAGATAGAGCAGCCCCTTCTGGCGATACTCGGGATCGATGCCGGTCTCCTCATGAAGACGGGCGGCCAGCGCAGGGTAAGCCCCCTCCGACAACCGCGACAGCTGCGATACGGCTTCACTGTAGCGCCAGGGGTAGAGCGGGGAGACGATGCCGCCCCCGGCCCAGGACGCCTCCTGGCCACAACGTTGACGCTCCAGCAGGGTAACGCTCTGCCCGGCTTCGGCCAGCTGCCAGGCAGTCATCATTCCAATAACGCCGCCGCCGATGATCAGCACGTCTTGCATGTCAGGTTGCCCTCTCAGCTCACGGTGACTGCGCTGCAGCCCTTGTGCGATCCACCAAGGAGAATCCCCGATCCGGGCACTGTTCGAAGATCGAGGATTATCCGATGGACCTTTATGCCAGCCTGAGCGCGAGTTTTCGAGCCACAGGATATACGGCCCGATCAGCTCGAGCCCTATGCCTCACACGTAGTCCTGATATTTCTCCAGCAGGCGCACCGGCTTCTTCAGCGCGTCGCGGCGGAACGGGTCGCCCAGTTCACGGGTACACATCACTTCGATGATGCAGGTCTTGCCCTCGGTCATCTGCATGTCCACCGCCTTCTTCAGTGCCGGCCCCACATCCTCCAGGCGATCCACGGTGATGCCCTCGGCACCCATCGCCCGGCCGATCTCGGCAAAGCTCTGATTGTCCAGCTCGCCGGCCACGAAGCGGCGGTTGTAGAATTCCACCTGGTTCTTCTTCTCCGCCCCCCACTGGCGGTTGTGGAATACCACCGCGGTCACCGGGATGTTTTCACGTACCGCCGTCATGGTCTCCATCAGGCTCATGCCCCAGGCGCCATCGCCGGCATAGGCGATCGCCGGACGGTGCGGGGCCGCCGCCTTGGCGCCGATCATCGTCGGCAGCGCATAGCCGCAGTTGCCGAAGCTCATCGGGGCGAAGAAGCTGCGCGGCTTCTCGAAGCGCAAATAGCTATGCGCCACAGCATTGATGTTGCCAATGTCGGTGGAGACCATCACGTCCTCGGGCATGGCCTTCTCGAGCTCGCGCAGAACCTGGCGGGGGTGCAGGTATTCACCGCCGGAGAACGGTGTCTCGCCTTTGGCCTCGTCAATAGCATCGAGGCTGAACGGGTCCTTCTCGTGAGTCCACTCGTCCAGCTCCTTCTCCCAGGCGGCCTTCTCGCGGGCGATCTGCTCGGCACGCTGGCCCTTGCTGGTATCGCAGGCCAGGTCGCGGTCGGCCAAACGCTCGGTGATCGCCTCGGCGGCTTCCTTCGCGTCACCGCAGATACCCACCGCGATCTTCTTCACCAATCCCAGCATCTTGTGGTCGGCGTCGATCTGGATGATCTTGGCCTCCTTCGGCCAGTAGTCCAGGCCGTGCTGCGGCAGGGTACCGAAGGGACCCAGACGGGTACCCAGCGCCACCACCACGTCGGCCTGGGCAATCAGCTTCATCCCCGCCTTGGAGCCCTGGTAGCCCAGCGGGCCGCACCACAGCGGGTGGCTGGCCGGGAAGGAGTCGTTGTGTTGGTAGCTGTTGACCACTGGCGCACCCAGCCGCTCGGCCAACGCCTGGCAGGCTGACACGCCATCGGCCATCACCACCCCGCCACCGGACACGATCACCGGAAACTTGGCGTTGGCCAGCAGCTCCGTGGCCTCGTCGAGAGTTCTGGTACCGCCCGGGCCGCGATCCAGTTGTGAGGGCTGGGGGATCTCGCACTCGATCTCGCCGTAGAAGTAATCGCGCGGGATGTTCAACTGGGTCGGACCCATCTCGGACATAGCGCGATCGAAGCAGCGCCCGGTGTATTCGGCCATGCGCGCCGGGTGGGTAACGTGGCCTTGATACTTGGTGAACTCCTGGAACATCGGCAGCTGGTGGCACTCCTGGAAGCCACCCAGGCCAATGCCATTGGTGCCCGCCTCGGGGGTGACGATCACCACCGGGCTGTGCGCCCAGTAGGCCGCAGCGATACCGGTCACGCAGTTGGAAATGCCCGGGCCGTTCTGACCGATGACCACCCCATGGCGTCCGGAAACCCGCGAATAACCATCGGCCATGTGGGCCGCGCCCTGCTCATGCACCACCGGGACCAAGCGGATACCGGCCGGGGCAAAGATGTCCATGGCGTCCATGAACGCCGAGCCCATGATGCCGAACATGTCGGTCACACCATTGGCCACCAAGGTTTCGACGAAGGCCTCGGAGGGGGTCATGGTCTGCTTGCCCTGCACGACCGGGCGGGTATCAACGTTGTCTGAGTTCATCGCGTTACTCCACGGCACTCGCCGATTAAAACATTTTTTGATACAGAATATTCCGGATAACGGAATTATGAAGAATTTATCGTAACGCCCCCAAGGCGTCAACAGAAATCTCGATAAATGATACGATTTGATCGATTTTAAGAAACTAGTATATGCTGACCAGACTATGGCGTCCCATCAACGCCCACCCTTGATACAACCTGTAGCAACGGCCAGCCCACCCCGGTATGCCAAGGAGGCAGCAATGACAAGCCTGATCAACGCCCAGCCCGACGTCATGCGCTCGGCACGCGAGCTCTTTGGCATCGACAGTGACCTAGAGGTGCCCGCCTTCAGCGAACGCGACAAGAATGTCCCCGAAATCGATGAGGCCTACCGGTTCAACCCGGATGTGACCCTGGCGATACTGGCAGGCTTCACCTGCAACCGACGGGTCATGGTTCAGGGCTTGCATGGCACCGGAAAGTCGACCCACATCGAACAAGTTGCCGCTCGTCTAAACTGGCCCTGCCTGAGGGTCAACCTGGATGGCCATATCAGTCGTCTGGACCTGGTGGGCAAGGACGCCATCGTGGTGCGCGATGGCATGCAGGTCACCGAATTCCAGGAAGGTATCGTGCCCTGGTCGCTGCAGCGGCCGGTAGCACTGATCTTCGACGAGTACGATGCAGGCCGACCGGACGTCATGTTCGTGATCCAGCGCATCCTGGAACGTGACGGCCATTTCACCCTGCTCGACCAGAACAGAGTCCTCCATCCGCATCCCTACTTCCGACTGTTCGCCACTGCCAACACCGTGGGTCTCGGCAACCTGACCGGCCTGTACCAAGGCACACAGGTACTCAACCACGCTCAGATCGACCGCTGGAACATCGTTGCCAAGCTCGACTACCTGCACCGCGACGAGGAAGCGGCTATCGTCCTCAGCCGGGTGCCGTTAAAGGACAGCGATAAGGGACGAAAGCTCATCGCCTCCATGGTAGCAGTGGCCAATCTCACCCGCCGGGGCTTCGCTGCAGGCGACCTTTCTACCCTGATGTCGCCAAGAACAGTGATCACCTGGGCAGAGAACTGCGAGATTTTCCGCAACCCCGCTCTGGCCTTTCGGCTATCCTTCCTCAACAAGTGTGACGAGGCCGAGCGTCCCATCGTCGCCGAGTACTACCAGCGCTGCTTTGGCGAGGAGCTCGACGAATCCTGGATGCGGGAGGCCGATCCATCATGACTGCGAGCGCCCAGCAACAGGCGCGCCGGCAGCAACGGATCGAGGAACTCTGCGCTGCCAGCCTGCGTGCCATGACCGGCCACGCAGACCTCCACTACCGCGGACGGCGCCTCTATCGGGGCGAGACGCACCTGCCGATTCATGCACCACACCTGCGCATCGATTCAACGCAGGATGACTTCGTCGACTGCCGAGCCGCCGCCGACGGTATGGCCTTGCGTTTGCTTCATTCCGACGTGCCCCTCCATCGCCGGAATTGCCCGGAGGATCCAATCCAGCGGCTAGTCGTAGAGCTGCTCGAGCAGCTGCGGGTGGAAACCTGTGCTCCCAACGACATGCCGGGCATGATCCTTAACCTACGGCAGCGTTTCGAGCGCTGGTCCCGCGCCTTCCACCACTCCGGATTGACCGAAGGCAGCATCGGCTTGCTGCTCTACACCGTGGCCCAAATGTGCTGGTCACGGCTGAACGCCCGGCCGGTGCTGGAAGAGACCGAGGACTATATCGAGGGTACCCGAGCCTCCCTGGTGGGCAAGCTAGGCACGCCTTTGGCCGGCCTGCGCCGTCATCGCCACGACCAGGCGGTCTACACGCAGCATGCCTTGAACATTGCACGCATCGTTAGTGAGCGGGTACACGCCGAACGAGCCGAGACCGAAAACGGTAACGATGACGCCAACCAGGAAGAAGAGAGCACAAGCGCCTTCGCCCTGCTCCTCAATTTCGAGGAGGGCGACGGGGATGACCACGGCATCACTGCGGCGACTTCCGGGCGCAGTAAGATCTTCGAGGCTGCTGCCCTGTCCTACCGTGTGTTCACTACCCGCTTCGATCGTGAGGTCGCAGCAGGCAGCCTGGTCCGACGAGCCTTGCTGCGCGAGTATCGTGAGCGGCTGGACCTGGCGACCACGGAGCAGGGCATCAACCTGCCGCGCCTGGCTCGCCGGCTCGGCAGCGTACTCTGGGAGCCACGCCCCAACGGCTGGATGTTTGGCGAAGAAGAAGGCCGTATCGATGGACGCCGCCTCGCGCAGCTGGTCAGCTCACCCACCGAGCGACGCCTCTTTTATCGCGAGCAGGTCAAGCTTGGCACCGACTGTGCCGTCAGCCTGCTGATCGACTGCTCGGGGTCCATGAAGCATCACATCCTGCCGGTGACAATGATGGCCGAGAGCCTGATCCGCGCGCTGGAGATGATCGGTGCGAGTACAGAGCTGCTCGGCTTCACCACTGGGGCCTGGAACGGCGGCCGCGCCTACCAGGCGTGGATGAGCAACGGGAGACCCGTCGCGCCGGGACGGCTCAACGAAGTCTGCCATATGGTGTTCAAGGATGCCGATCGCAGCTGGCGGCGCGCCCGCAGCGACATTGCCGCCCTACTCAAGGCTGACCTGTTCCGTGAAGGTATCGACGGCGAAGCGGTGGAGTGGGCCTGTGAGCGCCTGCTCGCACGCCCTGAGTCTCGACATATTTTGGTGGTGATCTCAGATGGCTGTCCGGCAGATGGCGCCACCAACCTGGCCAATGACGCCTACTACCTGGATAACCACCTGAAGGAGGTGGTCGCCCGGCGCACCCGGGAGGGTCAAGTGGAAATCCTGGGGCTAGGCGTTGGGCTGGACCTCAGCCCTTTCTACCGGCGCTGTCTGGCTACTGACATGTCTCAAGCGCTGGACCCCCGCCTGTTCGACGAGATCGTCGAGCTGATCGGCGGTCGCCACCGTCGTTGACGGGCACTTAACAAATACTGACCTCGGCGACAACTAGCAACGGAGACCTTCCATGGCCAAGACCCGCATGGTGCACCAATTCGGCATGGGCACCTCGATCCGAAGCCGCAACTATACCGAGGCGGCGGCCCGAGCGATCCGCGATGCCCTCTGGCACAACTCGCTGAACGTAGCCGACGCCTTTGGCTTTCCCAAGGAAGAGATGCTGATTGACGTCGAGATCGGCGTACAGTGCCCCGAGGCGGTAGAGACCGAGACCCTGCTGGCGATCTTTCCTTATGGACAGCCACGTATCTCGGTGTTCAAGGGTGGCCTCGACGTCGACAAGCCCGATGGCAGCGGCACCACAGTGATCGCTAATGCCGCCGTGATCGTCTCCTTCGATATGGAGCCCTGCCATGAGTGAGCGTCGCATCATCCTCGAGATGGGGACCGGCAATGATCTCTACGGTGAGGACTACACCAAGGCGGCCTGCCGCGCCGTGCAGGATGCCCTGCACCACTCCTCCATCGTGCTATTCAAGTCGTTGGGCATCGACCACCGGGAAATGCGCGTGCAGGTCACCATCGGCGTCCAGCACCCTGAGCGAGTCGACGCTGATATCGTGGCGGCCGAACTGCCCCGAGGACGTGCCGAAGTCAGCGTCGTTCACGGCGGGCTCAACGTCCACGACCCGGACAACGACACGACGCATGTAATTGCCACAGCGGCCATTGCCGCCCTACTCCCCATTGATCCCGGCCGGTGGGTGTGTCAAAGCATCACCGGCTAACCATCTCCAGAAGTGCCACATCGCCCAGCGCCACTACTACCAACCTAGTACCGACTATCAGCAGAAAGAGGACGACAACTTGGCGCAACAGCTTCAAGGGTATCGGCGGCGGGAAACGGCGCCCCAGAAAGGTCGCCGCCGCAATGACAGGAATCGACCAGGCCGTCAGCAACAAAATTTCTGCATTGAGCTGCCCCTGAAGCCCAATGAACAGTGTGCGCACAGCAGAAGTGATGGAGAACAGCAATATCAACATGCTGCTGATTCTTGCCAGCTCAACGGGCTGACGATAGCAGTGATAGATCAATGGCGGCCCGGCAATGCCGAACAGTCCACCCAGAAAGCCGGAGAAGCCTCCGTAAAAAGCGAAGCTTCGACGTGAGGACAGGGTCCGGCGAGGCCGTGGTTGCATAAAAAGGCTAATCCCGCCATAGATGATGACCAAACCAAGCAATATTCCGAGCCAGGCAGTGGCTCGACCTTCAAGGAAATTCAACAGCAAGACACCCAACAGGATCGTGGGTACGATCCCTAGCCCGGCCGCTTTCACCGATGGCCAGTGGATATGCTGAAGCTTGCCAGGCAAAGCAAACACACCGTTGATTAGCATCATGAGGCTGATCACCGCCGCGACAGAAGCCACAGACAGGATACCCAGCCCGCTGGTGGCACTCATTACGATAATGCCGAGTCCAAACCCGGTCACTGTATGGAAATAGCCCGCCAGCGCGGCGACAGCGAGAAAATGCAGCAGCAGTCCAGGCTCCACGGCTCAGCTTTCCACCGCAGCGTCCTGCCCGTCAGCTGCCTGGGCCTGAACGGTGGTCACAGCTATCACATGATAGATATCATTGACGCTGCAACCGCGTGAAAGGTCGTTAGCCGGCTTGGCCAGCCCCTGCAGCATTGGCCCTATTGCGTCCGCCCCGCCGATGCGTTCAGCCAGTTTATATCCAATATTGCCTGCCTCCAGATTCGGGAAGATCAATACATTGGCATTGCCCTTGACACGCGATTCGGGCTGCTTACGCTCGGCAATCTCCGCAACAATGGCGGCATCCAGCTGGACGTCTTCATCTATCGCCAGGGTCGGATGCCGTTCCTTGACGCGACGCGCCGCACTCACCACCTTTTCCACGTTTCCGTGGCTGGCGCTGCCGCTTGTAGAGAATGACAGCATGGCCACCCTTGGCTCCTCGCCAAGCAGCGACTTCGCGCTTGCCGCCGCCGCCATGGCAATATCAGCCAATTGCTCGGCATCGGGATCAATGACCAGACCACAATCTGAAAAGATCATTCCCCCCTTCAGGTTGTGGAACTGTTTGCACAGCATCATCAGGAAGAAACTGGAAACCAGCTTGTGGGCAGGGTCCAGCCCGATGATCTGGATGGCCGTTCTCACCACATCGGCGGTGGTGTATACCGCCCCTGCCACGCAGCCATCGGCGTGACCCTGCCGAACCAGCAAGTTGGCGAAACACAGAGGCTCACGAGCCGCGATCATGGCCTGTTCCAGCGTCATGCCGCGTTTACTCCGGATGTCATGGAGCGCTGCCACCAGACTCTCAGTCAGACACGAATCGTCGGGATCAATCAGGTCCAGGCCCATCAGGTCGAGCCCCTGCCGTGCTGCCAAAGCCGCCATCCGGCCCCGATTTCCCACCAGCATGACCTTTGCAATTCTATATTCCGACGCCCGGACAGCGGCTTGCAGTATCCTCTCGTCCTCGCCCTCACAGAGCACGATACGTCGAGGTGAACGGCGGGCACGCTCGATTATGCGTTTCAGTGCTTTCATATACGTTGCCTCCCCTCCGGGGCATTGCGCCACCGGCATCGCAGTGAAAAAAACCCCCGGGCAATCCGGGGGAAAACACTTCCACTGAACTAACCTGCCTCACACGTAGTCCTGATATTTCTCCAGCAGGCGCACCGGCTTCTTCAGCGCGTCGCGGCGGAACGGGTCGCCC
>ERZ869909.1181-NODE-1181-length-22235-cov-4.613007_pt1 | contig 22235 bp, 17 predicted proteins | sample MGYA00520892_ERZ869909 | MGnify/ENA primary metagenome ERZ869909 (study PRJEB32215, sample SAMEA104723947) | bioreactor metagenome | biome: bioreactor; feature: anaerobic bioreactor; material: water | place: China | collected 2015-03-12 ... | reverse complement strand
GAACAGCAATCCTGTGAACGCGCACACCCTAGCAAGCACTTTCGCGCTTGTCTGTAGGATATCTCTGACATGTTTTTTGTGTGTGATCACGTTCACGGGCAGTCACGTCTCCTGCGGCGGGGCATGATTAAGCTGAGGGGCGTTGGTCGGAAAAAAGCACCAGATGCTTGGCCGCAATGCGCACCGGCAGGGCCGCCCCGATGGGCATGTCTTCATGGCTGCCGGTCAGGCAGGTCAACTGCTCACCATTATCCAGCGCCAGCCGATAGAGAATGTTGGGGCCGGTAAAGACACGGTGGATAACGGAAGTGCGTAACGGACCGTGATCATCCACCACCACATCCTCCGGGCGCAGCAGCACGGTGACCGGCGACCCTGGCGGGTAACCCAGCGGGCGATGGCTTTGCAGTTCGCCTGCGGCGGTGGCCACACGATCACCCGGTAGCACCGTGCCTTCCAGAAACGCACCAGAGCCAGCGAATTCTGCGACAAAGCGCGTGATCGGTGAGTGGTAGATGTTGTAAGGACTGTCCCACTGGATCATTTCGCCGTCGCGCATGATGCCGACGTGCGTGGCGATGGCGAACGCCTCTTCCTGATCATGGGTGACGATGACGCCGGTAATGCCTTCGTGCAGCAGAATATCGCGCACTTCCTGATTCAATTGGCGCCGCAGATCCAGATCCAGGCTGGCGAAGGGTTCATCAAGCAGGATCAGCCGTGGCCGGGGCGCCAGCGCCCGGGCCAGTGCTACACGTTGCTGCTGGCCGCCGGACAGTTCGTGCGGGTAGCGTTTTTCCATGCCGGCCAGGCGCACCATCTCCAGACATTCGGCCACGCGCTGCCGACGTGCCTCGCGGCTTTCACGGCGCAGGGCAAAACCGACATTCTCGCCAATACTCAGATGGGGAAACAGCGCATGATCCTGAAAGACCATGCCGAGACCGCGCTTCTCCGGCGGCAACTGCCAGCCAGCCCGTGACGCTTCGCGACCGTTGATATGAATGCTGCCCTGGGTGAGGGGCTCCAGCCCGGCGATGGCTCGCAGAGTAGTGGTCTTGCCGCAGCCAGACGGCCCGAGCAGGCAGGCGATCTGGCCGGCCTGCAAGGTAAAGCTGACCCGGCGCACGACCTCGTTGTCGTCGTAACGGCAATGAATCCGGCTCAGGCTCAGCAATGGCTCAGACATGATTCCCCATCAGTACAGGCGCATCAGAGCAGAAATTCCAGCAGCGCCTTTTGCGCATGCAGCCGGTTTTCTGCTTCGTCCCAGACCACCGCACGCGGATCATCCAGCATATCGTGGCTGATTTCTTCGCCCCGGTGCGCGGGCAGGCAGTGCATGAACAACGCTTGCGGATCGGCACGGTCCATCAGGGCCGGGCTGACCTGGTAATCGCGGAAGGCGGCTTCGCGCTGGGCCTGTTCTTCTTCCTGGCCCATGGACGCCCAGACATCGGTCACCACCAGATGAGCGCCCTCGACAGCGCGTTCCGGTGCGCGCTCGATGTGCACCCGGTCGCTGTTTTCCTGCATCAGGTCTGTGCGCGGATCGAAACCCTCCGGCGCGCAGATGACCAGCTCGAAATCGAACTGGCGCGCTGCGTTGATGTAGGAGTTGCACATGTTGTTGCCGTCACCGACCCAGACCACCCGCTTGCCCTGGATGCTGCCACGGTGCTCGACGAAGGTCTGCACGTCGGCCAGCAACTGGCACGGGTGAAAGTCATCGGTCAGGGCGTTGATCACAGGCACCGAAGAATGCGCGGCAAAGGTTTCCACCGTCTCGTGGGCAAAGGTGCGAATCATCACGGCATCGACCATGCGTGACAGCACCCGGGCGGAATCCTCGATCGGTTCGCCACGGCCCAGTTGTGTGTCGCGCGGCGACAGGAAAATACTGGAGCCGCCGAACTGGTTCATGGCCACTTCAAACGACACACGTGTCCGGGTGGAAGACTTTTCAAAAATCATCCCCAGCGTCTTGCCGACAAACGGCATATGCGGCTGACCGTTGCGCAGCATCGTTTTCAGTTCGATGGCGCGCTGGATTACATAGCCCAGTTCGTCGCGGGACAGGTCTCGCAGGGTCAGAAAATGGCGCACGCTCATGCGGCCTCCTGTTGCCGGGCAAAGGCATGAATGGCCGCGCTGACCCGCTCGATCAGGGTAGCCAGTTCGGCATCGCTGATGATCAGCGGCGGCAGCAGCCGCACCACGCGCCCGGCGGTCACGTTGATCAGCAAGCCGTTGTCGCGGGCGAGGGCGACGATCTCGCCGCAGTCGCGGTCCAGTTCCACACCGACGATCAGCCCCTGGCCACGTACTTCGCGCACCATGGGCAGGTCTTTCAGCGCATCGCGCAGTCCCGCCACCAGACGCTCGCCCTTGCGGTGGACGCCGGGAATGACTTCATCGCGCAGGGTTTCCACCACCGCCAGCGCGGTGGTGCAGCCGAGCGGGTTGCCGCCGTAGGTGCTGCCGTGGTTACCGGGACCAAACACATCCACGGCCTTGCCCGCTGCCAGGCAGGCGCCGATCGGGAAACCGTTGCCCAGGCCCTTGGCAGTGGTCAGCACGTCCGGAATGACACCAGCGCGGTTGCAGGCGAAGTAACTGCCGGTGCGGCCGTTGCCAGTCTGCACTTCATCCAGCATCAGCAGCCAGTCTTGCTGGTCGCACAGGGCGCGCAGTTGCGGCAGGAAATCCGCAGCGGGAACACGCACGCCACCTTCGCCCTGCACCGGTTCGGCCAGCACCGCGACGATGTTGTCGTGCTCGCGGGCCAGCGCCCGCAGCGCCTCGACATCATTCCACGGCGCCCGCACAAAGCCTGCCAACAGGGGCTCGAAACCTTGCTGTGCCTTGACGTTGCCCGTGGCCGTAAGTGTTGCCATGGTGCGGCCATGGAAGGCGCTGTCCAGCACAATGATGGTGGGTACCTCAATGCCGCGCCGGTGGCCGTACAGGCGCGCAATCTTGATCGCGGCTTCATTGGCTTCGGCCCCGGAATTGCAGAAGAACGCCTTGTCCATGCCAGCCAGCTGGCACAGGGCTTCCGCCAGGCGCGCCTGGGCATCGATCTGGTACAGGTTCGAGGTATGCACGAGGGTTTCCGCCTGGCGCGCCAGCGCGCGGCTGACGGCCGGGTGGCAATGCCCCAGGTTGCACACGGCGATGCCCGAGACGCCATCCAGCCAGGCACGACCATCGCTGTCGTACAGCCAGACGCCTTCGCCCCGGGTAAAACTCAGTGGCTGCCGCGCATAGGTCGGCATCAGGTAGTTGTCGTTCATCCCTCGGAACCAGTATCGGTTTATAAACGAAAAACGGCAGCCATGGCTGCCGCTGGAGCCTGATGATAGCTCCCGGGGCAAGGCCACGCAATGTGCCTCGGGGCCCGGTGCAGCGTAGCCGGTGCTATACTGCAGCCGCCAGAAGCCGCCGCCAGAACAGGGAGCGATCATGAACCCGGTCCAGCTTTCCATATTCGCCAATCGCCTGTCGGGGATCTGTGACGAGATGGGCGCGCTGCTGCGGCGCTGTGCTTTCTCGCCCAATATCAAGGACCGGCTGGATTTCTCCTGCGCCATCTTTGATGCCGAGGGCGAGCTGTGCGCCCAGGCCGCCCATATTCCCGTGCATCTGGGCAGCATGGCCTATGCCATGCGTGATCTGGTGACCGGCCGTGACTGGCAGCCTGGCAGCCTGCTGGTGGTCAACGATCCTTACCTGGGTGGCACGCATCTGCCGGATGTCACCGTGGTGGCGCCGGTGTTTCACGACACTGATGTGGCGCCGGTGGCGTTTGCCGTGACCCGCGCGCACCACGCCAACATCGGCGCCAACGCGCCGGGTTCCATGCCGGTGTCACGCCACCTGGATGAAGAAGGCGTGGTGATTGCGCCGCAGTGGCTGCGTCGCGATGGCCGCTGGGTCATGACGCTGGTACGCACGCTGGTGGGGGACGGATCGCTGGCCGCGCCGGAGCAGTCGCCGCGCTTCGGTGATTTTGTCGCCCAGGCCAGCGCCTGTGAGGCGGGTGCCCGCTGGCTGGGCAGCCTGCTCACCGAGCGCGGACTGACCTGGTTTACCGACGGCGTGGCCGCACTGAATGCCTACGGCGAGCGTCTGACCGGGCAACTGCTGAGTGAATTGCCCGACGGCGATTACCGCTTCACCGACTACCTCGACGATGACGGCCAGGGCACCCGGGATATTCCTGTTGCTGTGCATATCGCCGTGCGCGGCGACCGTGCCCATGTGGATTTCAGCGGCACCGGCGAGCAGGTGGCAGGCAATATCAATTGCCCGCTCTCGGTGGCTGCCGCTGCCGTCTATTACTGTTTCCGGTGTCTGCTGCCCGCCTCGGTGCCTGCCTGCGCGGGGCTGTTTCGACCTATCACCCTGAGTGCGCCCGAAGGCAGCCTGGTGAATGCCCGTCGCCCGGCGGCGGTGGCAGCCGGCAATGTAGAGACCAGTTCGCGCATCGTGGATGCCGTGCTGGGGGCGCTGGCGCCCGCCCTGCCGGATCGTATCCCTGCGGCCAGCCACGGTAGCATGAACAATCTGGCGATGGGCGCCCGCGCCGCGGACGGGCAGGGCGAATGGGACTACTACGAAACCATGGGCGGCGGCATGGGCGCTTCGGCTCGGGGGCCTGGCCTGAGCGGCGTGCAAACGCACATGACCAATACCCTCAATACCCCGATTGAAAGTCTGGAGCAGCATTATCCACTCCGCGTCTGGCGCTACGCCCTGCGCACCGGCAGCGGCGGCACAGGGCAGCATCGGGGAGGTGATGGCCTGGTGCGCGAACTGGAATTCCTGGCACCGGCGCAGGTGACTTTGCTGACCGAGCGACGCACCCATGCGCCCTGGGGGCTGGCGGGGGGAAACGAGGGCGCACCGGGGGAAAACCGCTTTAATGGCGACCCCCTGCCGGGCAAGACCACCCTGCATGCCGCGCCTGGAGATCGATTGGTGGTCGCTTCGCCCGGTGGTGGAGGATGGGGGCGTGGCGCCGGCCATGAACAGGGTTCAGGAGTCGACTGATAATCACCAGAGAATCCAAAGCGTATTTGTTTTGTTTATCTAAAAAAGAACGATTTGCATTCACAAGTCTTCCGCCGTTAGACTCTGCGCAGTCCCTGGATCGGGGGCACAACAACATGTCGATAGCAGGAATAGCAGGAGCTGGAATGATGCGGCGTATGAAGATGCTGGCTGCGGTCAGTGGGTGTCTGATGGTGAGCGGCCCGGCCTTGGCCGAGACAGAGGACGCAGCGCGGCGTAGTGCCTCGCTCGACCAGGTCACCATTATCGGTAGCGAAGAAGATCGTCGTTTTGCTCCGGGGTCGGCCTTTCAGGTCACCGGGGAAGATCTGCAACGGTTTGCTCCCACTGATATCCATCGCATGCTGGATGATGTCCCCGGGGTCTATATTCAGGAAGAGGATGGCTTCGGGTTAAGGCCGAATATCGGTATTCGTGGCGCTGGACCAGAGCGCACCTCGAAAATCACGGTGATGGAAGATGGTATTCTGACCGCTCCGGCTCCTTATGCGGATCCGGCGGCGTATTACTTCCCCACGGCGGGCCGTATGTCAGGCCTGGAAGTGCTCAAGGGGCCGAATACGCTGCGCTACGGTCCCTACACGGTGGGAGGCGCTCTCAATCTGCAGTCCACCCCGATTCCGACCTCGCCCGGCGGCAAGCTGGCCTCTGAAATGGGTAATTTCGGCAACCAGAAGACTCACCTATATTACGGTGGCAGTGAAGGACAGTGGGGCTATCTGATTGAGGGCTGGCGCCAGGATGCGGAGGGCTTCCAGAACATCGACCGGAGCAATCGTGATACCGGGCTGGCACTCGAAGATTACGTTGCCAAGCTGCGCTGGCGCAGCGCGCCGGATGCGGCGCTTGCCCAGCAGCTGGATTTCAAGATCCAGTATTCCGAGGAAGCGTCCAATTTTTCCTATGTGGGTCTGACCGATGAAGATTTCGGTCGTGATGCGCGTCGCCGCTATGGCCTGACCGAACTGGACCAGATTACCAACCGTCATCGTGGCTACAGTGTGCGTCACCAGATCGCACTGGGCCTGGAGGGCACCCTTGCGACCACCTTGTACCGCAACGATTTCTATCGGAACTGGTATAAAGTGGATCGTATTGACGGGCAGAGCGTATCCGCCTACATGGCAGACGCAAATGTTGACCCGCTCAAGCAGGATGTTCTGCGTGGCGATCTTGATGCAACCGACATTCGCGTCAAGAACAACGCCCGCGATTATTATTCGCAGGGTATTCAGTTTGAATACTCCGATGCGTTCTACACCGGCGGGGTTCGCCATGACTGGCTGGTGGGCACACGCTGGCACGAAGACGAGTCTGACCGCTTCCAGCCGATCGATGTCTTCAATCAGGAAAATGGCAGCCTGGTCTATCAGAACACGATCACCCCGGGCGCCGGTGATAACCGCGTTGGAGAAGCGCAGGCCACCTCGGTCTGGGCCCTGGATCGTATGAGCTTCGGTCAGTGGCAGATTACCGGCTCTCTGCGCTATGAGAATATCGACTCCAAAGAAACCCGCTACGCGGATGTAGATCGGACCAACGCCACGGTTACAGCGGATGCACGCACTGAGGAACTGATGGCCGGTCTGGGTGTAACCTACGCGCTGGATGATCGCATCACGCTGCTGGCAGGCGTGCATCAGGGCTTTGCACCGGCGGGCGCGGGCGCCAGCGGTGACGAAGATCCGGAAAAAAGTATCAATTATGAGCTCGGGATGCGCCTGCGTGATGGCACCCGGAGCCTGGATGCTATCGCGTTCTTCAGTGATTACAGTAACGCGGTACAGAACTGCTCCGCCGCCAATCCGTGCCCCAATGCTGCTGATAGCGGCACCTACCAGCTGGGTGAATCGGAAGTGTACGGCCTGGAGCTGGCACTCCGTGACGTGATCTATCAGGGGGCCGGTTTCGTGGTGCCTGCCGGTCTGACTTACACCTGGACCAAAGGCGAGATCACGCGGGACTCCGACGATGGTGACGTGTTTGCCGGTGATCCGCTGCCGTATGTTGCTGAGCATATCGGTACGGTCTTTGTGGGTATCGAGCATGGTCAGGGCTGGAAAACATTCCTGAGTGCTCGCTACAGCGACTCTGTCTGCATCAACAACGACTGCAAGCGGGAAGATGACCGTTTCCTGAAGACCGACAGCTATGTCACTGTCAATCTGGCGGCGAGCTACGCGCTCAACCCCCAGGCGGAGGTCTATGTGAAGGTCGAGAACCTGCTTGACGAGGAAGCGATTGCGGCACGTAGTCCGGCGGGTGCCCGGGTCAACATGCCACGCTATGCCGGGCTTGGTGTACGCCTGAGCTTCTGATGAGCTGTCGGGCGGGCGCTTTTGCGCCCGCCCGTTACGTCTGTCTGTGGTGTTCGGGCATGGAGTCCCGGGACGAGGCTTGCTAGAATGCTGGGCCCTGTCCACCCCCCGCTTTGAGGTTCCCTATGGACGACGTAATGAAAGTGATTCAGGAGCAGATCGAGAAGAACCCGGTCATCCTGTATATGAAGGGTTCGCCCCAGTTTCCCCAGTGCGGCTTCTCCGCCCGGGCGGTGGAGGTCATGACCACCATTGGCAAGCCGTTTGCCTACGTGAACGTGCTGGAGGCCCCGGAAATCCGCTCTGGCCTGCCGCAGTACGGCAACTGGCCGACCTTCCCGCAGCTGTGGATCAAGGGCGAGCTGGTCGGCGGTAGCGATATCATCCTGGAAATGCACCGCAGTGGTGAGCTGGGCAAGATGGTGGAAGAGGCCGCTGTCGCGGCAGAGTAAACCGGCTTTTGCTCCAAAAAGAACGCCCCGGATTCCGGGGCGTTTTTGTTTCTGCAGTCGCGCGCTTTACAGCTTCGGAATCCGCGGTTTGATGATCGACAGCAGCGCTGGCAGCAGCGTCAGGTTCGACAGCAGTGCCACCAGCATGGCCAGTGCGGTCAGCACCCCGAAATAGACGGTCGGGTTGAAGTTCGACAGCACCAGGATCGAGAAGCCGGCGATAATCGTCAGCGAGGTGTAGTAGATGGCGGTGCCGATAGAGCCGTGGCAGCGTTCCATGGTGGCCATGTAGTCCTGGTCTTTCGGGAACTCCTCGCGGAAGCGGTGGATGTAGTGAATCGTGTCATCCACGGCAATACCGATGGTGATGGCCGCGATGGTGATGGTCATGATGTCCAGTGGCAGGCCGATCCAGCCCATCAGGCCGAGGATGAAGGCGGCGCTGAACAGGTTCGGCAGCATCGCCAGCAGGGCCAGCAGGGGTGAACGGAACAGGATCAGGAACATGGCGAAAATCGCCAGGAAGACGAAGCCCAGGGTCTTGATCTGCGAGTCGAACAGGCTTTGCAGCATGTTGTTATAGAGCACCATGGCGCCGGTCAACTGCACCTGCTCGGGCGCCAGCCCGAACTGCTCGATCAGATCCACCTCGATACGTTGCAGCAGTTCATTACGGTTCAGGTTCTCGTCCGAATCGATCATGCGAATGCTGATGCGGGCTTCGTTGCCGTCATCCGACAGGTAGGGGCGGATCAACTGGTTGCGCAGCTCGTCGGGCACAAAACTGGCCAGCAGCATCAGTTCCATGTAGCTCAGCGGCCCCTCGTTGAGAATAGTCGCCACTTCGTACATGGAGGCAATCGACAGCACCTTGCCGGTTTCCGGCAGGGATTGCAGGTAGTGCTGGATGGCGAGCAGGCGGTCAAGCTGCTCCGGGTTGTACCAATAGCTGCCTTCCAGCGGGTTGTCGCTGTCGCCGTTGTCGGCAAAGTCGTCCGCGAAGGGGTCGTCGTCAAACGGGTCATCGCCCCACTCGTCGCCCCAGTCATCATCATCGTTGCTGGCGGCGTCCTGTTGCGGGGGGCTCTCTTCCGGGGCGGCGGCGGCGGCCGGTTCGGGCTGGGCCGGGGCGCGCAGGATGATATCCAGCGGCGTGGTGCCGCCCAGGTTACGGTCGATCTCGAGCATGCCCTGGTAGATTTCGGTGTCTTTCTGGAAGTAGTCAATAAAGCGGTTTTCCACCGTCAGGCGGGTCACGCCTGCCAGGGAAATCAGGGCGATGACCACGCCGCCCACCAGCAGCCCAACGGTGTAGCGCCGGGTAAAGGCCGCAATACGCAGGGTGGCGCGGCGGGTAAAGTCGCGCAGCTTCTGGGGTTCGCCCGGCTTCAGCAGGCCCAGCAGTGTGGGGTACAGGGTAAAGCACAGCAGCAGGGCGACGCCGATACCCAGGGTCATCATCCAGCCAAAGTCGATCACCGGACGAATGTCACTGAACACCAGCGATGAGAAGGCGACCATGGTGGTCAGGCCGGTATAGAGAATCGGCCGGGACATCTTGGCAAAGGTATCGTTGACCAGTTGCTGCTGGCTGGCGCCCGGGCTGGCGGCATGCAGTTCGCGGTAACGCACCGTCAGGTGAATGGTCATCGACATGGTGATGATCAGCAGCAACGACACGAAGTTGGAACTGATCACGGTGACTTTCCAGTCCATGAAGCCGAGCCAGCCCGCCATCCAGAAAGCGGTCATGGCGCAACAGACCATCGGGATCACCACCCAGCGCGGACGCCGGAAAATCACGAACAGGGTCAGAATCAGGAAGATGGCCACGCCGACACTGAAGATCTGCAAGTCGCTGCGCACGAAGCTGATCACGTCGGTGGCGATCATGGCGGCGCCGCCCAGGAACAGGTTCGCGTCGTCGCGGTAGCCGTCCATGATGGCGCGCACCCGGGCGATCTCGTCGGCGCTGCGGGCCTGGGTCTGTGCGGTGTAGTCGCTGAACTCACGGGTGATGCGTGACAGTTCCCGCTCTTCCTCGTCAGTCAGGGTGCCGTCGCGGTCCTTTTGCCGCAGATCGTCGCGGCGGTTGAGCAGGCGGAAGTACTCCCGGTCCCGGGACATGGTAATCAGCAGGGCGGTGATGGTGCCCTGTCGATTGACCAGCAGGTCCTCATACATCGGGTTGGTGCCGGTGAACTCCTTGCGCGCCAGCTCCAGGTCCACGTCGTCGTCGGCCAGGGTGGTGTAGCCGCTGGCCAGGTCACTGAAACTGACCTGCGGGCTGAACAGCAACGGCACGTCCAGCAAGGTATAGACCGAACTCACACGGTCCATCTCGGCCAGTTCGCCGCGCAGGCGCGCCAGCGTGTCGAGGGCCTCGCGGCTGAACAGGTCGTAGGCCGTCGGTTCGAAGGTGATGATCAGGAATTCGCTGCCGCCATATTGCCGTGATACCTCGCGGTACATGGCCAGTGCTTCGTCGTTTTCCAGTACCAGCGAGTCGGCCGAGGCGTCGAGCCGGAAGTTGCGCGTCTCCCAGAGCGCGTAACTGCTGACCAACGCAAGCAGCACGAGCCAGATGGCCGGATGCCGCAGCACCAGACGCTGATACAGATTGAAGATGAAGTGCGTCACAGGAATTCCTTTTTCGTTGGGGCGTCAGCCTCAGAACATGGCCGCCAGTTCGCGGGCAAAGCGGTCATTGAAGCGGCGCAGCGCCCGGGTCACCGGCAGGGTGAGCAGGCTGACGATGCCCTCGGACCACTCTTCGTGATGGATGCGGCAACTGCCGCCTTCCACCGGTGTGAAGGTGAAGCGGTGCAGCATGCGCGCAAAGGGCAGATCAATACCCCAGGTGATGCGATGGTTCTCTTCAAATTCCAGAATCGGGACCACCAGCGGGGCGGGCGGCAGGCCGGGGAGCTTGGGCATGAACAGCAGCAGCGAGCCCTTGCGCCATTCGCCGTTGAGCAGCCGTGCCCGGTGGATAACGCTGGACCAGTCCTGCCAGTCATTCACCTGACAAAAGAAGCGGAACGCCTGAGCGGGCGGCACGGCGGCCTCGGTAACCATGTCGGCATAGTAGCGCTTGAGCATAAACTTTCTCTGTGATTTTGTTTACGGGTGATGGGTGTCATGCCGGTCTCGCTGGGACAATCGGGAGAGCGACCGGCGGCGGCTGCCATAACGGGCACCATGATGCGATACTCTGGGAGCCAAGAGTACCCAACCGGCGGGGGATGGGCCAGCACCCATCGTCGTTGCTAGGCCGCCGGCATCACAACAAGAATGTGACAGGTAACGCCGTGGACAACCGTCATGGTTCGCCAGCAGGGTGGCAGGAGCATCGCGATGGCCGGTAGCCTTTTACCTGCCTCCATCCTGCCCGGCTTGCTGGAGATTGCGCTCAAGAGTCGCCTGAATATCCAGGCGCTGTTCGATCGTGCCGGCATCGACCCGGACGTCGTCGGACGTCACGATCAGTTCATCACCCTGGCACAGCTGGATATGCTGCTCTCGTCGGCCTTCTCCGTTGCCCAGGATGATCCCTTCTTCGGCCTGCGCGTCGGCCAGGAAAACCATTACGGCAACCTGGACCTGCTCGGTAACCTGATGGCTACCGCCGGGAGCCTGCGTGAAGCCCTGAACCTGTTGCTACGGTACAAGGATCTGCTGGTGCCTTACCTCGAATTCGAGCTGATCGAGGCCGACGACCAGGTGGCGCTGACCAGCACCTCGGACGAGCAACTCCAGTTCACCCGCACCCGTACCCATAATGAGGTGGTGGTGGCCACCATGGTGGCGATCGGCAACTCCCTGATGGGCGGCAAGCTGGGCTTGCGTCGCGTCGGGTTCCGCCACCCGGCGCCACAGGACCTGTCGGCGTACCAGACCTTTTTCCAGGTGCCGCTGCAATTTGCCCAGCCCCGCAATGAGATCGTGATTGATCGTGAAGGCATGGATGTTGCACTGCCCACCGCCTATCCGCGCTATAATCAGCGCCTGCGCCGGGTGGCGGACCAGCAACTGGCCCGCCTGAGCCGGGCGCAGGGGCTGGCCGGGCAGGTGCAGGGGTTGCTGGAAGCGCGGCTGGGCCAACCGGACAGCCATGTGGAAGCCATTGCCAGCTGCCTGAATCTCAGTGCGAGAACCCTGCAACGGCGCTTGCGCCGCGAAGGTGTTACCTTTGCCGGCCTGCGCGATCAGGTTCGGCACCGGCATGCCTGTGAAGCCCTGGCGGAACCGGATTGCGATATGGAACACCTGGCCAGCAGTCTGGGGTTTTCGGACACGGCCAATTTTTATCATGCCTTCAAACGCTGGGAAGGTTGCGCGCCGGGGGCTTACCGCCGCCGGGTGCTGGGTTGAACACTGGAATAATGACGATGAAGAAGGACGCTGATGCGCGGCCCTCGCCGGTTGGACGCCTGTATGTGGCGGGCGGCCATGCGATGCTGGTGGGCTGCCCGGTGCATAATCCGCCCCATGCGCATTACAACGCCTCCATTTTGCTGGCGACTGGCAAGCCGTTCCGGTTCGGGCACGATGGCCGCTGGGTGACCAGCAACGGTCTGCTGGTGGCGCCATGCGTTACCCAGCAGCTGCGCACCGCCGATGACCGCGTGATCATCATGCAGGTGGACCCGGACCGCGACAGCTACCGCCGCTTCGGGCAGCGTCTGCACGGGCGCCCCTGGGTGGAAATGAGCCCCGGCGAGCATGCCGACATGGTCGCCGCGCTGCCCGCCGACGACTGGTCACCGGGCCGGGCGGTGGGCTTTTTCCAGCGCGCCGTGGATGTGCTGGCGGCCAGTGCCCCCGGCCCCCTGCGCCGCGATCCGCGTGTCGAGAAGGTGCGCAAGCTGCTGATCCGCAATCTGGAGCAACCCCCCGGCGTCGATCGGCTGGCGCGGGTCGCGGCGCTGTCGGTGTCGCGCTTGCAGCACCTTTTCAAACAGGAACTGGGGCTCAGCCTGAGCCAGTATCTGCTCTGGCTGCGTGTCAGTCGTGCAGTGCTGATGCTGGAGCGGGGTATATCGCTCACGGAAGCGGCGCTGATGGCCGGGTTTTCCGACTCGGCCCATTTCAGTCGGACCTTCCGCCGCATGTTCGGTTTACGACCGTCCGCTGTATTGAAAGATAGCAGTAGCGTTCAAGTCATTATTTTGCCGGATGCGCCAAGATAGCGGCACGTTTCAACGGGTGTGCGCTACACACCCGCACTGCATGCGGCGTGAGCCGCCTGAAAGAATGCGCATCGCTATGCGATGCCGAACGTCGGAGAGCTTGCCCGGTCATCGGGCACACCCAGGGCGTGCTACCTGACAGCACGCCCTTTTTTTGCCTGCGATTTCTCAGAACCCTGCTTCCGGCATCACCAGGGTGGTGTCATCCATGGACAGCAGCAGCGTGGCGCTGTGTTCAATCACCGGCAACTCATGGCGCACGAAAAAACGGCAGGTAAGCAGCTTGCCTTCGTAGAAGTCCTGATCACTGCCCTGAGCGTCCGGTATGGCGCCTGCCGCCACCCGCGCCTGTTCCAGCAGCATCCACGCCATCACGGTATGCCCCACCAGCGTCATGTAATGGGTGGCGTTGGCCAGCGTCTGCCGCACTTCACCACCCGCCAGTTTCTGGCCCAGAAACGCCGTGACTTCGCCAACGCGTCGCAGTGCGGCCTGCAACGCGGCCGCCTCTTCCTGCAGGCGCGGAATCCCCTCGCAGCCCGCCAGCGTGCGAGTGATACGTTGCAGCAGCAGCTTCAGCCCGGCCCCGTTCTGCATCATTGCCTTGCGGCCCAGCAGGTCCATCGCCTGGATTCCGTTGGTGCCCTCGTGGATCGGATTGAGCCGGTTGTCGCGGTAGAACTGCTCCACCGGATACTCCCGCGTGTAGCCATAGCCGCCCAGAATCTGGATGGCCAGTTCGTTCGCCTTCAGGCACCAGTCAGACGGCCACGCCTTGATGATCGGCGTCAGCACTTCCAGCAACAGCCCCGCTTCGGCGCGGGTGGCCTCGTCGTCGGCATGGGCCTTTTCATCCACCAGCCGCGCGCCGTACAGCGCCAGGGCCAGCGGCGCTTCCACATAGCTTTTCTGCTGCAACAACATGCGCCGCACATCCGCATGGTCGATCAGCGGCACCGGCGCACTGGTCGGGTCCTTCTGGTCCGGCAGACGCCCCTGGCGCCGCTCGCGCGCGTACTCCAGCGAATGCAGGTAGCCCGCCTGGCCGAGCATGATGGCCCCCAACCCCACACCAATGCGCGCCTCGTTCATCATATGGAACATGCACGCCAGCCCCTGATTCGGGGCGCCCACCAGCCAACCCTTGCAGCGGCCGTTCTCACCGAATTTGAGGAAGGTATTCACAGTGCCCCGGTACCCCATCTTGTGGTTGACCCCGGCCAGCACTACGTCGTTACGTTCGCCCAGGCTGCCGTCATCGTTGACATGGAACTTGGGCACCACGAACAGACTGATCCCCCGCACCCCCGGCGGGGCATCCGGCAGTCGTGCCAGCACCATGTGGACGATATTCTCGCCCAGCTCATGCTCGCCACCACTGATCCACATCTTGGCGCCGTCCAGCAAGTAATGGCCGTCCTCGTGGGGCGTGGCCCGCGTCCGGATATCAGCCAGCGATGATCCCGCCTGCGGCTCACTCAGACACATGGTGCCGTAGAAACGCCCGGCCAGAATCGGGTCCCGGTAGCGCTTCTTCTGGTCCTCGTCGCCATGCGCCTCAAGCAGGTTGGCCACGCCACGGGCCAGCACCGCGTAGGCGAAGGTCGCCACATTGGCCGCGCCGAAAGCGCTGCCCGCCGCAGTATCCACCAGGAAGGGCAACTGCATGCCGCCTTCATCCGCCGACGTGGTGGCGTTCATGAAGCCCGCTGCGATATAGGCGTCCAGGGCTTCTTTGACCTCGGGAATGATGCGCACCCGGCCGTTATCAAACTCGGGCTCGTGGAGGTCGGATTTGCGGTTGTGGGGCAGGAATTTCTCCAGCGCCAGGCTGTGGGCCAGGTCGATCACGGCATCGAAGGTCTCGCGATGGTGGTCGGTAAAGGCGGGCAGGGCGGTCAGTTGGTCGGCGCCGAGGACTTCATACAGCAGAAAATCCAGATTACGGCGGTCCATGATCGGGCTCTTGGTCATTCCGGGCCTCGTTGTGTGTTGTAAGTGCCTGATTTCAGGCGAAATGGGTCAATAGCGCGTGGGAAGCATAGCAAATGGCGGAAAAAGACGAATCAAGGTGAACTTTTTTCTTCACGTCGCGTCACAGAATGCAGGACATAGCTGATTCTGTTAGTGCGATTGTTCTTCATGGTTTTCTCCGAACCCTCCTTATGAACGCCGGTATCCCCGGCGTTTTTTTTGTCTGCTCTTCCGTGCGGCCCCCGGGGGGGCGCCAGGCTCACTTACTGCCGCTCCGAGGCCACAGTGACGCCCTGGATCAGCATCCCCGCAGGCGTCACCATGATTCAGAATTGACCCTCGTGGACCAGGAAGGGGAAGATATGCGCACATCACGGACCCTGCCCAAGGAGTACTCATGACGTCTGTGCGCACGGCGCTGGCGGTATACAAGGACGAAGGTGAGGCTCTGCTGGGGCGCGTCAGCGCCCACGCCTCGGAACACGACATCACCCTGTTTCCCGTCTCTCTGGACGACTTTGCAGACAGCCCCGGCACCTGGCTGGAAAAGAGCCGCCATGTGCTGGCACTGGTCAACGACGGCGACCTGTCGCGCATCATTCATGGCGCCCGGGTGCATGATTATTCGGTCGGTATCATCCCGGTGAGCCCGCGCTCGCTGACCTGGCGGCTGTTCAATATTCCCCGCAAGCTGGAGGAATCCCTGCCGCTGGCCTTCATGGCCGAGGGGCGCGCGGTGGATGTGGTGCTGTGCAACGATGAGGTGGTGCTCGGCATGGTGATGCTGGGGGAAACGCCGTTTCTGGATCAGCGCAGCAAGGGTTATGTCAGCGAGCATCCGAGCCAGATGTCGCGGCTGTGGACCTTTATCCAGTCCTGTTTTGTCAGTATCGCCAATCTGTTCCGCATCAAGCCGTTCCCCGTCACCCTGACCACCGGGCGTGATGTCACCCTGAAGACGGCGGTCACCGGCATCGTGCTGATCGAAAACGAAGTGCACAGCGCCGCCGCGCGACTGGTGAACACGAGTATTTCAGTGCAGGACGCCAAGGTGTCCTCGGTGCTGATTGCGCCCAAGTCGGTGGTCGAGTACCTGGCCTTTCTGTTTATTGCGCTGTTCCAGGGCAGCCGCATCGGCAAGAAATTGCCTGCCGCCATCAGCTATATCAAGACAGACCGGCTGGAAATCGCGGGCAACAAGACGCTGCCGTATTTTGTCGATGGCCGCCGCCGTGAAGCGAGCAAGTTGCTGGTGCGGGTCGAACCGCAATCCGTGCGCATCAATCTGAACGACGAGTTCTATCAAAGGCACGAGTCGGCGGGCGAAAAGAAAGACACCATGAAGGTGGAGAACCTGCCGCAGAACGAAGCGCGTGTGGAGATGATCCAGAAACATCTGCCGTTCTTTACCCGCGCGATAGAGGAAGATTTCAAGGATCTGTTCCTGCTGCTCAAGGACAACGCCCGCAGCAGTCGTGACTACATCATCCTGATGGTGCTCAGCAGTCTGGTGGCCAGCCTCGGGCTGTTCCTGAACAGCGCGGCGGTGATTATCGGCGCTATGGTGCTGGCGCCGCTGATGGCGCCCATCATTTCGCTGTCCATGGGGGCGTTGCGTAATGACACCACGCTGATTCGTACCTCCCTGAGCACCATCGGTCTCGGGGTGTTACTGGCGCTGGGAGCGTCTGCGCTGGCGGCCCTGATCGTGCCCTTGCAGAAGATCACCCCGGAAATTGCCGGGCGCCTGCAGCCCTCGCTGCTGGACCTGGGGGTAGCGGTGGGGTCCGGTATCGCCGGCGCCTATGCCCATGCCCGCGAAAGCGTGATGAAGAGCCTGCCTGGCGTGGCCATCGCGGTGGCGCTGGTGCCGCCCCTGTGTGTAGCCGGTATCGGTATCGGCTGGATGAGCTGGGATGTCATCAGCGGCGCCAGCCTGCTGTTCCTCACCAACCTGGTGGGTATCGCTCTGGCCGGTCTGCTGACCTTCATGATGCTGGGCTATTCGCCGGTAAAGCGGGCGACCAAAGGCCTCGGCTGGTCGCTGCTGCTGGTGTTGCTGGTGTCGATTCCTCTGGCGGTATCGTTCAACAACATCAACCAGCACTGGCAGATCGAGAACCGCCTCCTGGTGCAGGAGTTCACCGTCAACGGCAAGTCGCTGCGGCTGTCGGACATCTCGGTGAACCTGGGGCGTGATGAGCTGCGCGTGCGGGCCGATGTGATCAGCACCGAGCTGCTGGCCCCGGGTGACCTGCAGGCGCTGCGCCAGCAGCTGGAGACCCTGCTCGACAGGCCGGTCGCTCTGGAGGCCGCTTCGCGCCTGCGCCTGTAGCCCTACCGGGCAGCGCGTGATGCCGGTACCATGAGCCTGCCGCCCGCCCACAAGGCGGGCGTTTCATTGAGTCAGCGGGAGATCCCCAGTGAAAACCATGCACAAACACCGGCTGCAGACCGGGAACGAGATACAGACTCTGAAGATGGACGCCGACGGGGTCGTACGCCAGGTGGCCTTCAGCCAGCAGGAACGGCTGCTGTACGTGTGGGTGGAAGTGCCCGCGGACAGCGTCATCGAGGACGACCGGGTGGCCCGCCGCTTCCGCGTCTTTCACACCGGCGACGGCATTCCTGACCATGCGGTCTTCTGCGGCACCGCCGTGGACATGCTGCGTCCTGAGTCCTATCACGTCTATGAGCTCTCGGAATAAGCCTGTCGCAATAGCCAGTCAGGCCGCTAATCGGTAGAATCGCGTGCTTTGTGGCCGGGCCCTCCGGGCCCGGTCATTGAACCCCGACCGGAACGCTTTTCTATGGAAATCAATCCGCTGCGCAATCAGCTGGCCGACCTCAAGGCGCGCACCGACGCGCTGAGGGGGTATCTTTGACTACGCTGGCAAGCGTGAACGCCTGACCGAAGTCGAGCGCGAGCTCGAAGATCCCGCCGTCTGGAACACCCCCGAGAAAGCCCAGGCCCTGGGCCGCGAGCGCGCCCAGCTGGAAGGCGTGGTGGAAACCCTGGACCAGTTGGCCAGCGGTTTCGAAGACAGCGAGGCGATGCTCGAACTGGTGGTGGAAGAACAGGACGAGAGCATGCTCGACGACCTGGCCGGTGAGCTGGACAAGCTCGAAACCAGTGTTGGCAATCTCGAATTCCGGCGCATGTTCTCTGGCGAGATGGACGCCAACAGCGCCTATCTGGATATCCAGGCCGGTTCCGGCGGTACCGAAGCCCAGGACTGGGCCGAAATGCTGCTGCGCATGTATCTGCGCTGGTGCGAGGCCCACGGTTTCAAGGCCGATCTGGTGGAAGCCTCTGCCGGGGAAGTCGCCGGTATCAAGAGTGCGACCATTCATGTGCAGGGCGACTATGCTTACGGCTGGCTGCGCACCGAAACCGGCGTGCACCGGCTGGTGCGCAAATCGCCGTTCGACTCCGGCGGCCGCCGCCACACCTCGTTCAGTTCGGTGTTCGTGTCGCCGGAAGTGGACGACGACATCGATATCGACATCGACATGGGCGCTGTGCGCGTGGACACCTACCGGGCGTCCGGCGCGGGCGGTCAGCACGTTAACAGGACCGACTCGGCCGTGCGTCTGACCTATGTGTTCAAGGACCCGGACACCGGCGAGGAACACACCGTGGTCACCCAGTGCCAGAGCGAGCGTTCCCAGCACCAGAACAAGGACAAGGCCATCAAGATGTTGCAGGCCCGTGTCTACGAGCTGGAAATCCAGAAACGCAACGCGGAAAAGCAGCGTCTGGAAAACAGCAAGGCGGATATCGGCTGGGGCAGCCAGATCCGCTCTTACGTGCTGGACGATGCCCGCATCAAGGATCTGCGTACCGGCGTGGAAACACGAAACACCCAGGCGGTGCTGGACGGTGATCTGGACCGCTTTATCGAAGCCTCACTGAAATCGGGGCTGTAATCCTGTGAGTGAATCATGACTGAACAACTGGATGAGAACCGGCTGATTGCCGAGCGGCGCGAAAAACTGGCAGTGCTGCGCGAGCAGGGCCAGGCGTTTCCCAACGATGTGCGGCCGGAGCATCTGGCCGCCGACCTGCTGGCGCAGTATGGCGAGCGTGACAAGGAAAGCCTGGAAGCCGAGGGCATCACCGTGTCCGTGGCTGGCCGCCTGATGCTGGACCGCAAGGCCTTCAAGGTGTTGCAGGACCAGAGCGGTCGCATCCAGATTTATGCCACCAAGGAAGTACAGAAAGACACGAAGCACTGGGATCTGGGCGATATCGTCTGGGTGAGCGGCAAGCTGTGCAAATCCGGCAAGGGCGACCTGTATGTGATGATGGACGAGTATCGTCTGCTGACCAAATCACTGCGGCCGCTGCCGGAAAAACACAAGGGTCTGACCGATACCGAAATACGTTATCGGCAGCGCTACGTCGATCTGATGACCAACGACGAGACGCGGCGTACCTTCCGCATTCGCGCGCAGGTGATCAGCGGCATTCGCCGTTACCTGGCCGAGCGCGGTTTCTATGAAGCGGAAACGCCGATGCTCCAGGTGATTCCCGGTGGCGCCACGGCACGCCCGTTCATCACCCATCACAACAGCCTGGATCTGGACATGTACCTGCGCATCGCGCCGGAGTTGTACCTGAAGCGGCTGGTGGTGGGCGGTTTCGATCGCGTGTTCGAGATCAACCGCAATTTCCGCAATGAAGGGCTGTCCACACGCCACAATCCCGAATTCACCATGGTCGAGTTCTATCAGGCCTACGCCGATTACAACGACCTGATGGACCTGACCGAAGACATGCTGCGCACCCTGGCGCAAGACGTGCTGGGTGACACGCAGGTGACCTATCAGGGGGAAACCTTCGATTTCGGCAAGCCGTTTGCCCGCATGACCGTGTTTGACTCGATCCTGCATTTCAACCCGGATATCGATCCGGCCCGGCTGGCCGACGACTCCGGTGCGCGCGAGATTGCCACTGGCCTCGGCATCCCGCTCAAGGACGGCTATGGCCTTGGCAAGGTGCAGATCGAAATCTTCGAGAAGACGGTGGAGCATCGCCTGATGCAACCCACCTTCATCACCGAATACCCGACCGAAGTCTCGCCGCTGGCACGCCGTTCGGACAACAACCCCTTCGTCACCGACCGCTTCGAGTTCTTCGTGGGCGGCCGCGAGATCGCCAACGGCTTCTCCGAGCTCAACGACGCCGAGGATCAGGCCGAGCGCTTCCGCAACCAGGTGGCCGAGAAGGAAGCGGGCGACGACGAAGCCATGTTCTATGACGAGGATTACGTGACCGCGCTGGAGTACGGCATGCCGCCGACAGCAGGTGAAGGAATTGGCATTGATCGACTGGTCATGCTTTTTACCGATTCGCCTTCCATCCGGGATGTGATTCTCTTTCCCCACATGCGGCCGGTTGGCCGCTGAAGGGTAGCAGGGCGCCGTGGTCAGGACGGCGCAGCCCCGCGGGGTGGGGCACCTGTGACAGTTCGAGGAACCACCACAACGAAAAAGGGCAGTACATGACGTCTGCAATCCAGTATCAGGGACGCAAGGCACGCCGGGCCGGCAGCGAGCAGCGCCGCCGGGCCATTCTCGAGGCCGCACTGCGGCTGATTGTGCGTGAAGGGGTACGCAGCGTGCGCCACCGCGCCGTCGCCGCCGAGGCCGACGTGCCGTTATCCGCCACGACCTATTATTTCAAGGACATCACCGACCTCATCTCGGACACCTTCACCCTGTTCGCCGAACAGGCGATGGAGGAAGTGATCGAGCCCTTCCGTGACCAGGCCTTCGCATTGATCGATGGCGCCCCGGCGCAGGTGGCCGACAGCCCCGAAGCCCGGCGGCAACTGCTGGATATGCTGGCCGAGATGACCACCGCCTATGTGGTCGGCGAAGTGACCAACAAGCGCGATCACCTGATCGCCGAACAGGCCTTCATGCACGAAGCCGTGCTGGACGAGCGCCTGCGTGGCCTGGCCGATCTGTACAAGGCGAAACAGGTGGAAGTGCTGGTGCGTGCCTGCGAAAAGCTGGGCACCACCGCGCCGCAGCTGGACGCAGAGCTGATGTACGGTGCGCTGTTGCACCTGGAGTACGAGCTGCTGTCGTCACCAGACCAGTACAGCGAAGCGGATGTGCGTGCGCGTATCCACCACCTGCTGAATCTGCTGGTAAACTCGGGCCAGGGATAAGCATCTGGCGGAGCATCATGGCGCAGCAACGGGACATTGATCTGGAGGCTGGCTGGAAACAACAGCTGGCCTCCGAGTTTGATAGCGATTACATGCAGGCGCTGCGAGAGTTCCTGCGTGAAGAAAAACGCCGGGGCAAGGTGATCTATCCCCCCGGCCCGCAGATGTTCAATGCCTTCAACAGCACGCCGTTCGATGCGGTGCGCGTGGTGATTCTCGGCCAGGACCCGTACCACGGTCCGGGTCAGGCCCACGGGCTCAGCTTTTCCGTGCCGCCGGGTATACCGCCGCCGCCGAGCCTGCTCAACATCTTCAAGGAAATTCACCGCGATCTGGGCTTGCCGATGCCGGGGCATGGCTGTCTGCAGGCCTGGGCAGAGCGGGGTGTGTTGCTGCTCAATGCGGTGTTGAGTGTGGAGCAGCGACAGGCGGCCTCTCATCAGGGGCGGGGCTGGGAGCGTTTCACGGACCGGGCCATCGAGCGTCTGAACTCGGAGCGTGAGGGGCTGGTGTTCCTGCTGTGGGGCAGCTACGCCCAGAAGAAAGGCAACCTGATCGATCGCCAGCGTCATCTGGTCCTCACCGCGCCGCACCCCTCGCCGTTGTCCGCACACCGGGGCTTTATCGGCTGCGGGCACTTTTCCCGCGTCAACGAGTACCTCCAGGATCGTGGGGAGGCGCCGATTGATTGGCGTCTTGGGTGATGTGCCATTCTGTTTTGATGGGTGGTTATGGCCCTCGGGGGGCGGGTATGGGGTTTCAGGACACGCCGTGAATACGTCCCTGTAGGCTTGCGTTCGGCATCCATGCCTCTCGACAGTCCTGAAACCCCATACCCGCCCCCCGAGGGCCGTCACGCACAGCCCTGTTAACAAATCCCAGCCAACCGACGATTCTGTTCCTGATTCCGGACTCGCCCGCTCCGACCTGCTGCGCGAACAAAGCCTTCAGTTGGCTCGAAGTACGTTGAACAGGATAAACGTGACGGCCCGCAGGGGTGGGTGGCCCCTTTCAGGACCTTCGAGAGGCATGGATGCCGAA
>ERZ869909.1180-NODE-1180-length-22236-cov-7.476511_pt1 | contig 22236 bp, 24 predicted proteins | sample MGYA00520892_ERZ869909 | MGnify/ENA primary metagenome ERZ869909 (study PRJEB32215, sample SAMEA104723947) | bioreactor metagenome | biome: bioreactor; feature: anaerobic bioreactor; material: water | place: China | collected 2015-03-12 ... | reverse complement strand
GACTTTTTACTAGATAGCATTTCATTGACCTTTGATTGCACTGCCACATAATCATAGCCTGCATCCGTTAAGCGTTTCTTTCGTTCTTCACCATTACCCCACAACCCTTGAATGACTTCCTTGGCCAGCAGCTCGACTGATTTCTTTTCTGTAGGAGCAGGTGCATTTTCTTCTTTAGCAAGATGATTTAGCCCAGCCCTTTGGATAATCGTTTTGTAATCCTTATAGGCATAGTTCATATCTAGGTTACCTGAGTAACCACTTAGTTTACCTTTGCTTGAATACTGCCAGATACCATGACGAAGTGTCGGTTCTTTACTCGACCACTGAGCGACCCAGAAATCATAAGGTGCTAGACGATCCAGTTCTGTCAAATCTTGAAACCAAGAACTAGACGCATAGATACCGGCGTAATAGCCAGCATTTTCTACGGTTTCACAAAAGCCTACTAAAGCATCGGTAATGGCTTTCTTGCCACTTGGTCGCTGGTGATAATTATCCTCTGTATCAATAAAAACGGGATAAGAGATGGTCTTGCCTTTGATAATTTCAAGGCATTTCTTCGCTTCTGCTACGCCTTTGGCATTAGTATTCGCACAGCTGTACCAGTAAACACCGATAGGAATACCTCTCTCGTGAAAGGCTTTGTAGTGTTTTTCAAAGGCATCATCTTTGTGTAAACTCACTCCTGTACCGTGACCGGTGTATCCTGCACGTAGAATGACAAAACCAACCTCTTTTGCAAGCATGTCATAGTTTATCTGACTTGGCTTTTGCCACGTACTGATATCGATTCCTTTAGTTTTCATGATTATTCCTCCTTCTCGCTCTTGTTATGAAGCTGTTCTAATACATCTTTTAGTTTCTCTGGGATAGGTAGTCCAAGGTGAGCTGAATTTTCTAACAGCGAAATCCCCTCATTCGATAAGTAGAAGAAAACAATCGCTGTTCTTAGTACGCTCCCATCACCAATCACATAGACATCTAAAATATTGGCCACACCCACTAAAACAAAAATCAGCACTTTACGGCTGATTCCGATAAATCCCACTTCACTTGATAGGGTCTTATCAGCGATGGCACATAAGACACCTGTTAGATAGTCGATGACTACAAAGACTAGTAGCGCATATAAAAATCCGTCTGCTCCTCCTAAAAACCATCCGAAGAATCCACCGATTGCTGTTATCACAACTTGGATCCAGTTCCATATTTCTTTCATTTAAAATTCCTCCTTTTGATGAAATAAAAAGAACACCTACTTTTGTAGATGTTCCTTTGATTACTCTATTTGTTTTGGTAGCCACTCCCAGAGTCTTAAATCCTCCTGCCCTAGTGACCACATACACATGCCTCGAAGTTTCCACCGATAAGCTGCTTCATTTGCCCAGTACACAAGGCTATCCACATCCTGATAATAAAGAATGGAAAATCCGTCACCATCACCTAAGAAAATACGAGATATCCAGATGTTAATATCCCTTGGAATGATGGTGACACTGTAGTCCTTTCCGCACTGGATGGATGGCATCATATCTGAATGAAAAAAATCATAATCTAGGGAGATGCTTTCACTTCTTGTGGCTGATTCTTCAAGGTCTGCTGTTAAAGTAAACACTTGAAACTCATCATCCCAAGAACAGTTACTTCTTGATAGCCGACCATAAGTTTTAAATGTTCCATCTGGCATAAGCACGTCAAAGCGTTCATAAGGCTCATAGGTCCAAGCATCGCCTAAGCGAAGCAACTGGCAATGGACTTTATTATTCGAACGAATACCTGCATACCCTGTCACATCCGAGCAAGTGGCTGTAAAGCGCAGTGTATTGGATGCAGAGGAATAGACCCGCACTTGATTGCCACGCTTTCGAATTTCTAGAGTGTAAAAGCTTGGATTCGATCGAATGTTTGCGGCCGATGTTTTTGAAAAGCTGGTGGCATAACTACCTTTTAAAGTAGAATCTTCATACAGTTCGATGCGCTGCGTATCATAATTAAAGCAACAATAAATCGTTCCAATAAAAACACCTGCCTTGCCACTGAAGGTTTCAGGAAAAATAATCTGCGCCCTTAAATGGATATCTGAAAAATTGTTGTAGTTCCATACTAACTGACCCTTACCCTCCAGTTGGGAATAGGGTCTATTGCTAAGACTACTTGTATCCTGCCACACACTCCATTCCCCCGATAATGTTGTCCAGTAGCTTTGGGGAAGAGGTGGATTATCTCTAAAATCCTCATACCACACCAGTGCAGAATCTGCTTTTCTTCTAAGCATCTCAAGTGTCAGCTTGAAGCCTGTGGCAGGTCCTACCATGTCACCATTTACATCTTTGAAATGTCTAGGAGCAAGTGTATATTCTGCTTCACCTACTGTTGGCTCCTCAGAAAATGAAGAACAAACCCTAAATCCATAAAACTGTACTCCTTTTGCACCAAGGGAAATGGTGATGGTGTGTGTTCCTGCAGAAAGGTTCACACCTTTTTTTAACACCGTCCAGAAAGTCGTTCTCCAATAGGGCCACCACAACTTGTTTTCAGAAAAATCTACTACACTCCCATCAATAGAGATGCGGATGCTATTCTTATCCCAAAAGGGAAAGCCAAGCTTTACTGCCACATCATAAGTTCCTGCTTGAGCAATCGTAAAATGATAGGTTGCCGCACCTTCATCCCCCAGTGTTGTGACGCTATTAGAAACAGAAACAACACCAGAATAACTATCCGGCATGGCATCATGATCCACATAAACAGTTCCAAAGGCTGACTTTTGTTGTTTGCCATAGGCCGTCAGATACTGTCTGCCATTGTAGCTTGCAGATAAGAGTGGATAGCTATAGCGAGTGGCATCTCTTCCTTCCATATAATCGTAGACATGCGGCAAAGCCCAAGGTACTTTATTCTCATCATCCCAGTAAGCCACGATGGGAATAAACGGTTGAGGAGGAGCATCGTCTGTGAAATTATAGGCTCCTGTCATCCAGTATTTTGCTGCATAGTAGGTATGAGACGTTCCCCTATAGGCTTTACCTAGGTTTTCTGGTGTATCGTAAATTTGCCAGTTCCAACCGTAAGCTGGCATCCCAAAGAAAATCTTATCGGGGTCCATCACGGAAACAGCATAATCATAAATACCTTCAAGCCAACTTCTAGGGGAAACGGGGCCAGGCGCTGATCCTGACCAAGCCATACCATAACTCATGATAGAGGCCGTATCACAATAAGGTGAGAGGTCAGCATATACGCACCAGTTCTCGCCACCTACGGATCCGTTGACACTCGTCATTCCTGGAAGACAGATGTTCATCAGCTTGCTAGAATCATAGTTTTTAATCGTGTTATAAATATTACGAAACATAGCTGTTGATTCTGCATGAGTGGAATAGTCATCACCTTTTTCAAGGTCAATATCAATGCCATCACACCAAGGATACTTCTCCATAATGCGAACAAGCTCTGATAGAAACACATCCTGAGCACCGTTTGTATTACCCCTTAGGGCTCTGAAGATGCTGTTTGCACCATCATTGGCGATGGTTAGTAGCCATTTGATATGAGGGTAACGCTGAATATAAGTCAGCATACTGCTAATGGTGACTCCCGTTTCATAGATTTCTCCCGTGGCTCGAACCTTAAAGGAAAACAGACCGATGGTGTCAATCCTGTCACCGTACTTTTCTAAAGCCTCATACATTCTTGCATTACCCATAAATGTCCACACCATTATTTTCTTGCCTTTTAGTTTATCCATTAGAATGGCTCACCTCCTTCTTCCATTTCCTGCATAGAAAAAAGCACCCTTGCAGATTTACCTGTTTCAAGGGTGACTTTATGTTTTGAATCCCATGCAGCACTGTACTGATAAAAGCCCTCTTTTGGTTCACTGATCCCATCCTTCGTACAGGTTCTTGTAGAGGCAAGCAGAGCCAAATCTGCATCCTTAGCAATTGCTCCTGGAAAAGATACCTTCTGAGCTGCTACACCCTGGCATAACTTCACTGTTCCAGCGGCCATCGTGGCTTTAGGATAAATATGAATATCTACTCCTGCTGAGGTTTCTCCTACATTAAAGAGAACGACCGTTTCTTCTGAACGAACCACTCCATTGAACCAAACAGGCGCCTTGATACTACCGTTTTCTCGTAGGTGCTGTAAGCTGCCCTCTGTATGAGGTGCATAGCCATTTAAGACAGGGCCTTCTTGCAATTGAATATCCGTAAACCAAATCGTGCCGGTGCAATCATAGATGGTAGGTTTTATGCTTACACTCATGACTCGTTTATCCTGCTTTTTATTAATGACTTCAGCTAATCTTATAAATCTTGCACTAGCCATCTAAAGTCCACCTTATTTCACATGGATGACCTACCCATCCAGTTGCCACCAAGCCTGCTTGTAAAAAGATATCCGTAATATAAAAAGTGCCTGTGCAATTAGTGACACAGACACGGATGGTGATTGCTTTTACTTTAGAGGAGTAGCTCTCCGGAACAATCTTTTCTGCTGTTTTTGAGAAATAAGCCACAAATCCACCTCCTAGTACAAATCAATAAATCTGGTTTCCGTTGTACCATCTTCATACTCAATCACTACTTCAATACCAACTTGTGAATCGCTACTCAGTTTTTCTAGGTTTTCAGATGCTATTTGTGCTGAGAGTGTGTAACTAGAGCGATTTGCAGGATAAATGGTCTGGGCCATACTCTTTGTCATTCCTTCCACACCTGTTGCCTTAAACGATGCCGAGCCACTCATACCGTTATCACCATCTGTCTCAAAGCCTGAGTTAACCCAATAAGCCATGGCATCATCTCCACGGGAATTACGCAGTAGATTAAAAGGCACCATTTCACGGATATCATTGTTGGTAACCATGCTGGTGCCTTCCAGGGAATCCGCCACGTTATCCCACTGACTTGCAGAACTACCTAGATTTTTAAGTGTTGTGGATAGTTCCAGTACCGTGTTCCAAGGCTCTTGCAAGTTGTATTCTCTTCTGATGACACGAGTCGTAACGGACAAGCCTAAATCTTTATCCTCTACATGAACATAGTCACCAAGCGACCATGCCTCATGCTCATAACCTGTTAAGACCGATAAATCCATCGCATTTAGAACATAGGAGATATTGGGTTTTGAGTACTGAGCAAGTCGCATCTCGGTATATTCTTTCATTTGATAGGGATTGGTAAAGGAGGAGCAGTCCAGTGTTGAGATTCGAATATCTGATGAAAAAGTATAATCCTCCACATATGCTTTTCCTCCATTGATATCTGCAAAGGTCAGTCCATCACTACCTATGGCATAAAGCCTTGTGACTAGACTTCTGGTATCAACCACCCGTTTAATGCTTTTCATATTTTTCTTATAGGCAAACAAGGCCCCACTATCTGTGCCATATACGGTTAGCAGATGCACCAGTCGATTGGGACAATCAAAGACAAGGTCACCGCCATGTAAGTCTGCTACGCTACGAAGTATGGATAAGGCATTCTTTTCTGTACTGGTCCAAGTTCTCTTTGTTCTCACATTGACTGTACCTACACTCCATTCCGTACCTTCTAGGGCATAAGCCATAGCAGCCTCAGCAGTGTCTGCATCAAATTTGTGTTCTTCTTTTCGTACAGAGAAAGTTAAGTCATAAAACTCCGCCTCTGCATAGACTTCCGTAGCAAGATTCCCTTCACCGTCTTTCGTATCCGTCATGGTTCTGACTTTATAGATGTCATCCACAATCTGTATTTTCTTTTCGCTATCAATAAATGTCCTCTTTGCATCACGATAAGGAATCATAAAGGAAAGCGTATCCTCTCCATTGATTTCACTCGTAACCACAATGTTATAGGCATTTTCTAAAACAGCTTCCCAAGCTCCATTACGATCAAGGACAACCGGTCTTGCAAAGCCAATCCTCTCATATGGAGATTTTGGTATGTCATACAGCCTAATATCAAGGATCCGAGGGGCTTTACTCGTATCCTTGGTCGTAAGCGTTATCCTAAAACGAATATACGCCCTATTCGGAGATACAAGTTTCCCGTCTGCTGCAATAGCAGTCCAGTTACTCCAGTTAACCAGGTCATCACTTGTAGAGGTTTCTATCACTCCAACTGCAGTCACCCCAGAAATATATTCACTGGTAACAGATACTCTGCCCACGCCAGATAGGTTACAAGTCGCTGGAGTCGTATAGAGCGTTCCCTCTGTAGGGTAGGCACCGTCTGTTTTCCTTAATGTAACAACACCAGACTCCATAATTGCATCAACACTTCCACTTGTATCACCACCATTGGCACTTAAGGATGAATTGAAATAATCCACTAAATCGTCAGTTGTAAGATTGGAATCCATATCAAAAAACCAATCATCAAATCTTCCTGCATACCAGTAGGCATCAGCATGCATACCCATCACGATGTCAGCGGTACAGGAAGGATTGAGTGTGGCTGTAAAAGTATAAGTGGGAGAGACCCAGCTTGCCCCACTATTCCAATCACCAAGTACAATGTTGGCATTTTTATTGTTTGGCTCTATGACCATACAAATAAAATACGCACCACCATTGATAAGAGAAAAAGGTGGTGTCGTTGTTTGATCGAGTATCAAAGATCCGCTCGAGTTGTACAACATAACTCTTGGCCTACCTGCAAAAAGGGAAAGATAAAATATCGGTTGCCCAGGCCCATAGCGAGTGTTCAAAATAGGACAATAAGTATTTCCTACAGAGTAAGTAGTAGGAATCATCCAACCACCAACGATAATCCGCTCTCCCATGCCTGAAAAGAAAGTACCGTCATTGGTGACCTTAAGGTAGGTCTTTTCCACAGATGGATTGTTGATATTGATTCGGAAAAGACCACCTTTTTGCCCATTTTGGAGGCTTGCGGTTGTCCCTACATAGTTTACAATCTCCATTTTTCTATCCAGGCCTGACGAGTCCATTACACAGTTATTTTCATCTACCGTTAAATCATTGAACCGCCAAAGACCTGATTTCGCATATTCGACCGGGAACTCTCCAGTGAAATCTGTTTGTTTATTTAAGATTGTTTTAAGTGCCACACTATCACCTCCATCGGCTACGAGCTTTAATTTCAAGTCCAGTAAATACAGCATTGCTTGATGTTATGCCGAGGTTGTTGTCTCCAACATTAAGTTTTGGAAAGTCTATCTCTTCAAGGTAAGGCAGCGCATTTCTTAAACTTATGCCATTTTCATCTTCGACATAGGCTGTCATTTTATCGGTATCAATCACGAGAACTTCTCCCGTAGAAAGCGCTGCATTTACGATTTTCATTTCTAACCCATTGGTTAACAGAGAAATATAATTATTAGCACTTGCCGTGATAACACCCTCTAAGCGATAAATGGGATTTGATTCTACATTGCCCGTAAGCCTTGTAATCGTATGACTACCTTCGCTATCAATAGAAAAGACTTCATCTGTTACTGCATAGGCAAATGGGTCAGGACAGAAGAACTTTAAATTGAAACTGCCTGCAGAGCGAATGAGTCTTTCGCAGTCCACTTTATCGTTTAGCCTTGCCATAAAATATCGGTCTGGTACATCATCAAAGATAAGTTCTTTTAACCCTTGCATGGGATCAAGCCAAGTAGAAAGATCATCAAGTGTATTTACAAGAGCCGAAAAACTGTGTTTAGGATAAATATTACAAGCGACATTGATTTCACGATAATCAAAATCAGCTCCAAAGTCTGCGACACCATACTTGCCAGGTACTGTCGTTGTAAAATTACGCATCCCTCCACAGACCTGCCAGGAAGTGAGCCTGGCTTTTAGTCCCATGCTTTTTGAAGAAACATCGTTATATGAAAAACCCATCTGCACACCTCCTTATGTTGTAGAAAACCGACCCTGAGCACGAGAGCCTGTTTGAATTAAGTTATAAAGTTCCTGAGATACCCTTCTGATATCATCTTCACTTCGTACAATCATCTGCTGTACCGTAACCAGCGATCCACTGACACCGCCAAGAGAAGAAGACGCTGCATTTGAAATCACACCACCTACAGAAGTATCCACTGAAAAGTCTGTAGGTAGGAACGTACTCATATCATCGGCCAGACTAGTCATCACATCGTTGATATCCTCGCTCATCATTTCAGCAGCCTTTACAGCCTCATCACCATTATCTTGGATAGAACCCGCAAGACCTTTCACAAGCATTTCACCGACCCACCCCATCTGTTTTGATGGTGATTTGATACCGAAGAAATCCTTGATGCCCGTCCAAATACCACTAATCCAACCACTCACTTTATTCCATAACCAAGAAGCAAGGGATTGAATACCCTGCCATAGCCCTTTTACAATGTTGCCACCCACCGTCACGATAGAACCCATGGAGTTTGTAAAGGCTTTTACGATACCGCCAATAATCTGTGGCACTGCTTTTACGATCTCTACCACAATGGTTGGTAAGTTCTGAATGAGTGCTACAAATAGCTGAACCCCTGCCATAATGATTTTGTCGATGTTTGCCATTAAGGCATTTACAATACTTGAAATGATTTGAGGTATCGCAGCCACAATGGTGGTAATAATAACCGGTAGATTTTGAATCAGTGCAACAAGTAAGTCGACACCCGCTTGAATCAGTTGTGGGATCGAACTTAAAATCCCATTTAATATTCCATCAATAATCTGTGGAATCGCCTCTACTATAGCCGTAATAATTTCAGGCAAAGCTGTAACCAGCGATGTTAATAGCTGAATACCTGCATCTATAATCTGAGGGATTGCGCCAATGATAAAATCAACAATTGCCAATATAATCGTAGGAAGTGCTTCAATCAGTTGTGGTATTGCTTCAAGAAGCCCCTGAGCCAAGCCAAGAATTAACTGCAGAGCTGCATCTAGGAGCATGGGTAGATTATCCACCAAACCTTGTACAATCGTAGTGATTGCATTGACAGCCGATGGAATCAGTTCTGGCAGTGCCTGCCCAAGACCATCCACTAAGGCTGCAATTAACTGAACGGCTGCATCCACTAGAAGTGGTAGGTTTTCAATCAAGGCATTGACAATCGTGAGAATGGAATCAACCGCTACCGGTATCAGGGTAGGGAGTAGACTCATTAATGCGTTCAGAACCTGAGTAAATAAATCTGTCACCGTAGTAAGTAGTGTCGGTAACAAATCAGAAATCGCATCCAATAATGCTTCAATTGCTATGGGCAGAGCTTTCACGATATTTTCAATCACTGGAGTAATGTTTTTTACCACAGACTGAAAGGCATCCACCATGTTTTTACTGAGCTGTTCCATATCCGCATCGGCATTTCCAAAACCAACTAAAAGATTTTGTAAAGCAGATTCAAAAGCATTCAAGGATCCTGAAATAGTCTCCTCTGCCTCAAGGGCAGTTGTACCCGCAATGCCCATGCTTTCTTGAATGACATGGATGGCAGAAACCACATCGGCATACGAAGAAACATCATACTCAATGCCAGAGATAGCTTTCGCATCGGCAAGGAGTCGCTCCATTTCACTTTTTGTACCACCATATCCAAGTTTAAGGTTGTCCAGCATGGTGTAATTTTGCTTAGCAAAACCCTGATAGGCATTTTGAATGGATTCCATGTCTGTACCCATTTTATTGGCATTGTCAGACATATCAGTAATTGCCATATCCGCATATTTAACGGCTTTTTCAGTATCTCCTCCAAGAGAAGAAATAAGGCTTGCAGAAAACGAAGTGACGGTTTCCATGTAGTCATTGGCAGAAAGACCTGCCGTCTTATAGGCATTCGATGCATAGTCTTGTAACTGCTGAGAATTTTCTTTAAAAAGCGTATCTACACCACCGACTAATTGTTCGTAATCGGCATAAGCAGAAATGACTTCTTTACCAAGTTTGACAGCCGCCGCACCTGCTGCAACAGCAACTGCTCCCATCGCAATGCCGATTGATTTTAAAGTTGTACCTAAGCCTTTAAACTTAGATTCAGATTTTTCAGCGGAGTCAGCCGCCTCATCAATCTCTTTTCCCATATCATCTGCACTGTCGGTGACATCGTTCATTTCACGGTTCATATCATCGAGGGCATCTTCAGCATTATCATAATTGGAGTTTGCTTCTTCAAGAGCAGCATTATTGCTACCTAATTCTCGCTCCATATTGTTGAGTGCCGCCTCAGCATTGTTCAATTGAATCTGCCAATTTTGTGTTCTTCTATCAGTTTCTCCAAAGGAGGTAGCTGCATTTTCAAGAGCCGACCGCAGAGTTTCAATTTTGCTTTTTTGGGTTTCAATCTCTTTGTTGAGGACTGAATTTCTAGCGGAAAGAGCCTGGACAGACTTATCGTTTTTATCAAACTCTGAGGCTACTAGTTTCATTTCAGAACCTAGTACTTTGAAGGAACGATTGATGTCTATTAAAGCCTTTTTAAATTCCTTCTCGCCTTCAAGACCAATTTTCAAGCCAAAATTATCTGCCATGCTTTCCACCTCCTTTGTCAGATTTCATCAGGGATAATGTCATCGATAAACATCTCTCTTTTTGGTTTTGCCAGCCCTTGATACTGTTTGTGACATTCCCATAGATCTAGTAGCAAACCAAACGGCATCAGCCAAAATTCATCCATGGTCAGATGTAATACGCTGATGCCGTAATATAAGAGCCTCGTAAATAACTCTTCGTCACTTACGGGGCTACTGCGTTTTTTGGGCTTTCCTCACTGACTACATTTCTTTTTGCACCTCTATAAAGAGCATTCATGATTGCTTCTTTGTACTCTGCTAAATCAATAGGTGTTGTGAGAATTTCCACTTCATCTTCTGTCAGTAATTCCTTAGGTACATCCTTATGCTTGATGTTATGAACAAGGATACTTTGATTGGCAAGCAAGGTAATCAGCCACACGATTTCTGAAAGTGCCATCTCCACATTCTCAGACTTCATTAGCTTATCGCCTAGGTTTTCAAGACCACCATATCGTCCTGCGATTTCCTTTGTTGCCTTTGTAGTAAGTAGTAGCACATATTCATCGCCACCAATACGAATGCTTGCTGTTCGTTCGTTATCCATGAATTTTCCCTCCTTATACTGTGTAATCTGGTTCATAGACTTCTGTATACCAACCGCTGATAACCGATGCCGGTACATCCTTATCACCTTCGGTCACTTCCGCTTTCCATGGATGTTTACCACTTGTATCTGGCTTGTTTCTTCGGAGAACCGTACCTTCAATTGTTGGTGTTGAAAATGTAATACTGTCACCTTTTGTTGCTAGGTTGGTGGCAGGAATACCGAATTTCACTCGGTAGAGCCAGTAGTATTTATACTTGCCATTGGATTTCTTTGCTCTAAAACCGACAGCCACAGGATTCCCGCCATCTTCACTGTTAGAAACCACAACGTTGTTCTTATCAACCGTGACACCGGTTAAGGCGGCTGCGGTAGTCGAGCCAATATCATCTACTCCAAGAGAGATAGTGCCATTCTTAAATTCTTTGACGATTTCTGCCGCACCATCATCTGCATAGAGGGTTGCCTCTGCCAGTTCAACAGATAGCTCTGCTGAGATTGCTTTTGCCAGCTGAGTGGGTGTGCCATAGATTTCTTCGCCATTTTCATCATCTGTGATGGTCGCATAATAAAGTTTATCCAGACCAATTGTTGCCATTTTTAATTACCTCCTATTTCATAATGTTTGGCTACATCCACGTTGTAGTGGTAATAGCCCGTATCATCTTCAAAGCCGATGTAGCTCCGTGCGGTTATGGTGAAACTGGAATCCAACAATAACTGCACCACTTGATTTTTTAACGCTGTATAACTGCCTTTGCTATAAATTGAAATCCGTGCCTCTTGAACATCGATGCATGGTAGATTATCCGAATGAAGGTCAAAGCTATCGCTCATCGGAACAATCACCATGTACTTACCAGGGGCAGTATCCGAAAACACACCTGTTTCTATTGGTACATCTAGTGATTCTAAAGCGACTTGTAAGTCTGCTAGAATGCTCATATCTTTTTGACCTCCTCTTCAAAGGTGCTTTTCATTACGGAGATACACTCAGACTTTGATGCACTTTTAGCGGGTTTCAAAAAAGGCTTTGCAGGTTGACCGTGTTTGCCGTATTCAAGGATATTTGCTAGTTTTGCATTACTCTCTCCATCAGACCTTGGTTCAGAAAAACCTATTTTAATATTGTGGTTTCCGTTCCTATCTAGCCTGACTGAAGTGACACCGAGTGCCTTTTCTAATTCACCCGTTGATCGTGATTCATGCTTTGTACCTTTACCAATCACTGCAGATAGATTACTTTTCGTTCTCTTAAAGACGACTTCACCACCTGCTTTTAGCACCTTTTCTGCAACAGGGTCAAAGTCAGATCCAAGCTTTGAAACCTTAAGTAGAAATTCATCGGGCATTTTAATATCAACTTTTGCCAACGCTACTCACCACCTTCTTAGCCAATACTTCTGTATACATCCCTCGACCTTTTACGTTTTCCACCGATGTAATATCAAATAATTCTCTTTCACACTCGATAAAATGCTCTGTGGTTACCAGCACTCCAGGAATGGCACGAAATCTAAAGAGATCCGTAGCTTCAGAAAAAGCAGCGAGATTTGCCCATTTCTCACTGCCATGACGTCCTTCTCTATAAACTCGAACTGAGGCAAGTATGGTCTGTGATGTAGTGGCAAATCCCTCACTATCTTTCGTTGTTGTAATTGCTTTAATATCAGCAAATTTGTTCATTTTTCCAAAACTCATCTCTTACACCTTCCAATCCCGATCAAGTCGCAAAAGAAGATTGACCGTATTCCACACCTGCTGACCGGCTTGCACATTATCTGCAAAGAAGCCACCTGTACTGCCATCTCTGCTTTCATAAAAATGAGAGGAAAGCATAATAATGGCTTGCTCTGTAGTCGGTGGCATAGGATTGTCGCTATAGAAACTTTCTGGTACATGCTGATAACTCTCGGCATAACTGACAGCAGCGGCGATGAACATCTCTAAGAGTTCGTCATCAGCTTCATGCTCTAAAATCAAGTTTGCCTTTACCTTTTGAATCAGTGTCATACCGCTACCATCCTTTCTCTTTTTAATCAGCTTCTATGAGTCCGGCTGTTTTTAGCTTTGAAAGCAATGCATTAAAATCAGCAACTAAACTCGTAATATCTTCTGCCACACTAGGTGCTTGGTTTTCTGCAGGAGTAAAAGAAGAAGGGAGACCTGTTACTGTTGCTCCCTCCTTAATCTCTAACGTTCCTGCGATGACGGTTTTATCTCCGCCTTGTTCGGTGTAGTTTTTTGTGTTGTAATCCATATCGCACCTCCGTTAGGCTTTCTGCTGAAGAACCTTGATTGCTTCAGGTAGTACTAACTTGCCATCCACACGTTCTTTAGCTACAAAACCGACCATGCCATTACCTGCAAACAGCTCACGAAGTTCTGCAAAGGAACGAGAACCACGATCACCGATATTGTAATAAGACAAATCACCAAAGATAATGGTCTTAGCACCTGCCTCAATGGTAGGCATATAAGCAGATGTATAAACAGGATAGCCAAGTAGTTTATCTGGTTCACCTGCAACAAGAGCTGCTTGCCACATATAGGCACCGTTCCCGTCCTTTAGTTTTCTAAGGGCTGCAATGGTCTGGTCATTTAAAATGAACACGGCATTTTTACGGTAAGGACGCTTCAGTGAATACACTAGGTTAATCACTTCGTCAGCAGTAATCGCCGTTGCAGATGCTGTGGTCACACCGACTTCAGCTCCACCACTTGCAGCTAGAATACCCAGTGGTTTTCCTGTACCATTGCCATTAATAAAGGCATCTTCTTCGGCATTAGCCAGAGCCTTATAAAACTCCTCAATGATGTAATTCTCAAGTTGGAACGCATTGTCATAAAGTAGTTCTTCAGTAACCTTTACGGCTACATGAAGTTTGTGGGCATCCAGATTGATTTGAGAGAAGGTTGCATCGCTAAAGGTCAGTGCCTCACCCTCATCAATCCATGCAGCCGCAGGTTTTGTGGCCGCTATATTGATTTTTCGCTCACCAGATGTCGTAATGGTATGTCCTAACTTACGGATGATATTTTCGTCTTTCAGCCCATCAATCAGTCTCGTGTCATACTCTTCTGGAACCAGATATCCACCATCAGCATCAACACCTTCTTGCAGGACATTGGATACATTACGGAAGTTTGAACGAAGAGCTGAAAGCATTGCTGTCTTATAAGAATCAGCTGCTCGGCCAGTTTTAATTTCACTGTTATCCAGTCGACCATTCATCGGATTTTCAATGATTGGCTTGCTGACAGGTTTTTCAAGTTCAGCCTCGATTGCTTCACGTCTTTCCATGCGATGGATTTCATTCGTGAGTTCAGTGATCTCATCTTCCATGGTTTTGTAGGTTTTATCATCTTCTGCGGACAATGTGCCATTCTTGGTTTTATGAGTGTCCAAGAACCCGTCCATTGTTTCAATGAGCTTTTTGCGCTTGTTACGCATTTCTGTAATCGTCATAGTAAAATTCCTCCATTTACATATATTTTTTGATAATTAAAAGACGCTCCTTGAGTTCATCAATTGAGCGCCCTTGTGGTTTTAGAGTTTCCTCTGCCTTGATTGGTATTGTCTTTTCTGCAATTTTATTTAGCAGATTCGTAGCCACTGCTTTTCTAGAAAACGCATAGGCAGAAAAAGTGGGTTCGGATTGTTTCTCATCCTTTAGCACATCGTCTGCAAAGCCAAGTTCTATGGCTTTGTTGGCATTCATCCAGGTTTCAGCATCCATCAGATGAGATAGTTTGATGCGAGATACTCCAGTCTTAATCTCATAGGCATTGATAATGCTTTCTTTCACCTCATCTAACATCTCAATCGCTCGTTTCATGTCTTCATGATCACCCATCGTGATGGTTGCCGGGTTATGAATCATAATGAGTGCTGTCGGAGCCATCAATACCTTTGTTCCTGCCATGGCAATGACAGAAGCAGCTGATGCTGCAACCCCATCAATCTTGACGGTGACCTCATCTGGGTAATCCATCAACATGGTATAAATCTGACTTGCGGCAATGCAATCTCCACCCGGTGAGTTAATCCATAAGGTGATGGGTCCTTTTCCGCTAAAGAGTTCTTTTCTAAACATCTGCGGGGTCACATCATCATCAAACCAGCTTTCTTCAGCAATTGTTCCGTAGAGTTCAAGAACTCGCTGTTCTTGTTCGCTGCCCTCTACTTGGTTCTTCCACTGCCAGAACTTCTTGTTCTTCATCTGGGTTTTCCTCCTTTCCAGCTTCGTTCGTATCTGCAAAAGCACCCGCCTTTGTAAGTGGGAGCATATTGCCGTTGACAAGGTACATATCTCCACCTTCTTCAGTGGGGATACGGTCTAGGTTTTCAAGTTCACGTATATCATTTGCACTCATCCAACCATTCTGTCTTGCTGTTGCATAACCGTTCATACGGCTAACATAATCACCTCTAAGCAAGCCTTCTACATTGAACCGAAAGAAGAGTTTTTTCTTTTCTTCTGTGGTAAAAAGGGTACGAGCTAATGTTTGTTCCCAACGCACCACCCATGGATCCAATGTGTACTTCACAAACTCAAGGGATTGTTGCTCAATATTAGAAAAGCTCGACTTTTCAAGGTCTCCTACCATATGAGGTGGAACTCTAAAAATTCGAGCGATTTCATTAATTTGAAATTTCCTTGTCTCAAGGAACTGTGCTTGTTCAGGGGAGATGGAGATAGGTGTATACTTCATCCCCTCTTCTAGCACGGCTATTTTATTGGAGTTGGCACTGCCACCAAATTGTGACTGCCAAGCCTCTCTGACTTTTCCAGGTTCTTTAATGGTGCCTGGATGCTCAAGTACACCACTTGGTGCTGCACCATTCGCAAAGAATTTAGCTCCGTATTCCTCAGTTGCAATGGCAAGCCCAATCGCATTCTTAGCCATGGCAATTGGCGAGTAACCAACCAGTCCATCAAAACCAAGACCTGGAATATGAAGGACATCTGATGGACCAAGCTTTACTGTCATACTCTTAGTATTGGTCATATCATCTGCCCCTCTGGTATAGAGGTAATAGAGCTGCCCACTCTCATCCCGGTGTACTGTCACTCGATTTGGAGTCAGTGGATATAACCCTACAATTTCATTTTTCCCATTTCGAATAATCTGTGCATAACAGTTCCCCCATAATAAAAGATGAGTCATCAGCGTTTCTCTAAACACAAAAGAACTCATCTCAGGATTCGGTTCATCATGCAAAAGTCGATACAAGGAATGGTCAATTGCTTTTTCCTTGCCACCATCTTCTGTATAACAATAAAGATGCAGAGGAAGCCCTGCTACTGCTTCAGCTAATATTCGAACACAAGAGTATACGGCCGTCATTTGAAGTGCCGACCGCTCGGTCACCGTTTTCCCTGCTGTGGTGGAGCCCATTAAAAATGTGTAGTTGGAACTCACCGCTCTATCGGTAGGCTTATCTCTCGCCTTAAATATGGATGTTAAAAACCCCAAGTTAAATCACCTCCCTCAAATAAAGAGAATGCCTCGGCTGTCATAAACCGAAGCACTCGTATCATTGCCACAACGAATCGCTCGATCAAGAGCCATAATCGTTGCCACTGCACCATCAATCTTTTCTGATGATTTTTCCTTGTCCGGCTTGATGTTGCCTGCCGGGTCTGTTCGAACAAAAATGTTATCCATCATCCAACGAAGTACAGGATGCCCACCATGAGCAACCTTTTCTTCTAGCGTTAGTTTCATCAGTTCCTTTGTTGGCGGACTCATATCCTTAAATCCTTGACCAAAGGGGACAACAGTAAAGCCCATGCCCTCAAGGTTCTGCACCATCTGTACAGCACCCCAACGGTCAAAGGCTATTTCTCGGATATTGTACTTCTCTCCTAGTTTTTCAATGAACTTTTCAATAAACCCATAATGGACTACGTTTCCTTCGGTTGTTTTAAGGTGACCTTGCTTTTCCCAGACATCATAGGGAACATGATCACGATTAACTCTGGCACTAAGGTTTTCTTCTGGTAGCCAAAAGTAGGGAAGAATAATGTATTTATCATCTTCGTCTAGGGGAGGAAACACCAGTACAAAGGCTGTTATATCAATGGAACTGGAAAGGTCTAATCCTCCATAACAGACCCTGCCAAATAAATCTTCTTCATCAACTGCAAAGGCACATTTATCCCACTTATCCATCGGCATCCAGCGTACCGCTTGTTTGACCCATTGATTGAGCCTTAGCTGTCTAAAGCTATTCTCTTCAGCAGGGTTTTGCTTGGCGGACTCACAAGCCGCTTTCACCTTATCAATGCCCACCGTTATCCCAAGGCTTGGATTGGCCTTTTTCCATACCTTTGGATCCGTCCAATCATCAGATTCATCTGCTCCATAAATGACAGGATAGAAAGTAGGGTCAATTTTTCTCCCATCCATAATGTCCTTTGCTTTCTGATGGGTTTCATAGCAGATTGATTTGGTATCTGAACCTGCTGTTGTAATCAAGAAATACAGTGGCTGTGTTCTAGCATCACCAGACCCCTTGGTCATAACATCAAAGAGTTTTCTATTAGGCTGAGTGTGCAACTCATCAAAGACAACCCCATGGATATTAAAGCCATGCTTTGAGTAGGCTTCAGCTGACAACACCTGATAAAAGCTATTGGTCGGTTGAAAAACGATCCGTTTTGTTGCCGACAGAATCTTAACCCGTTTACTCAGTGCTGGGCTCATACGAACCATATCAGCAGCTACTTCAAATACGATGGATGCTTGTTGCCTGTCAGCGGCACAGCCATAAACCTCGGCTCTTTCTTCGCCATCACCACAAGTAAGCAGTAATGCGACAGCTGCTGCTAGTTCTGATTTCCCCATTTTCTTTGGAATCTCAATATAGGCTGTATTAAATTGTCGATAGCCATTGGGCTTAAGCGTTCCAAACAAATCTCTAATAATTTGCTCTTGCCAATCAATGAGTTCAAATGGTTTTCCAGACCACTTTCCCTTGGTATGGCTTAAGCACTCAATAAAGTTGACCGCATAGTCTGCAGCATCTTGATCATAAATGGAGTCCTTCGCCATAAAAGGAGTCGGCTTATACTTCTTTAATTTCCTGATTGCGGTCACCTCCCTTCAAAATGAGCATAAAAATAGACCTGCATCCAGCAAGCCTTATTACACTTTCTATACGAGAAACAGAGCCAATGTTGGCACTGTCCTCTGTTACTATTTAGTTGTGTTCTAGCAATAAGATTGCAAGCGCAATTTCTGCATCCTCATCCACAGGTTCAATGTCCCAACCACGGTCATAATTAACAATGATCTCTCCCTTGCGCTTAAGCATCAGCTTTGAGATGCGTCCATTGTCAATGCCAAATTTTGAAACTTCCTCATAGCACTTTACCCAGTAACAGATGATGCTGTCATGAACTTTAATGCTACCTTCTTTCCACACGGTTTTATTCCTCCTTGCCTGTCAGAATGAATCGGGAATAGGCCTCAACGTTATCTGCAAGGTAAATAAGTAGCTCATCATATCCTTCCCTCAGAGCGATTTCCTGTACTTTTCGTACATCAAACATATTGGTTTCACCAGAATCTCGAATGGCAAGAATCTGTTCTTTTATCTTATTTGTCATCTTCAATCCTCCTGCACAGGTCTTCTCCAAAAACTACAGATAAACTGGAGCCTGTTTCCCAAGACACCATAATGGAACCGATGTCATCAACACCTATAACTGTTCCTTTTGTACCAATCGCAGGTGCTTGAATATCATCCATTCTTATAAGTTCAACTCGGCATCCTACGGGGTACATCTTGCGAAGGCTTTGCAACCGTTCTTTACTGATTATCCTCATTTTTTGCTCCTCCTTTAAATGCCGATGAACCTGTTAAGTTTCTAAGCAGTATTTTTCGCTCTTCTTTGTATTCTTCTCCGATAAAGCCAAGGCGGAGTAAAAAGCATCGGAATGCGTATTTCTCATTTTCAACTTCTTTCTCTTTTACGGTGATGCGTTTCTGATTGATTGCCATCTCGCATAAGGCTGATATGAAGTGGTTATATGCTTTTATCTCTTCCGCTGTTGGCAATGTTTCAAACCAAGGAAATGAAACCTCATCTTCAGAAACTTCAACCGGTAAATCCTCTACATCAAGTGCATGTCGGATTAATTTTCCTTTTGCTTCAATTATGGCTTTTAGGTTTTCAAGTGCCCTCTCATTAAAATTGTTTCTTGGCATGGAAACTGTAAGGCTAAATGCCTCGCTGTCTTCCGTTTGTCTGCCCTCTGTGGCGCTTATCTCTTCCTCATCAATAAAACCCTCGCTGGCTAAATGCCCAGCCACACGTTCGATTTCTTCGCTGTTTACCTTGTCACTGAGTTCAAGGTTTCCATTCTTGTCGATGGTAAAGTCACCTACCTCATATGCCATACTAGGCATTCCAAGATACTTAGCCTTAACTCCTGTGAGATTACTAAGAGTTGCGACCAACCTTTTTCTTTCTGCTCCTGTTACATTGTATTTAATGACCATGTACAAAACCTCCTTTGTTTTGGTATGTACATATATCACTCTAAAACACTAATATATCAAGCTTTTTCTCACTTATTTTCTGTAGAAATAAGCTCTAAGTCATTCTCTCTAATTGTGTATAACAAACAGTGTGGACTACTCATCCGCTGCTAATTCCAATTCATCGTAACCATAGCTAAGTCCATCCCTTTGAACACTGACTTCTTTGGAAGTTCCAACCTGTTCAATGTAGCGTTTAATAGTGACATCACAGAACTTCTCATCTAGTTCCACGGTGTAGCAGATTCGTTCCGATTGCTCACAGGCAATTAAGGTACTTCCACTACCGCCAAATGGATCTAGCACGATGGTGTTGCTCATCGATGAATTTAAAATTGGGTAGGCGAGAAGAGGAATCGGCTTCATTGTAGGATGATCACCGTTTCTCTTTGGCTTATCAAATTCCCAGATGGTGGTTTCTTTCCTGCCTGTATACCACTGATGCTTGCCTTTCTTTTTCCAACCGAATAACACCGGTTCGTGTTGCCATTGATAGGGTGAACGCCCCAGTACAAGGGAATCCTTTTTCCATATACAACAACCGGATAAATAAAAACCAGCATCCGAGAAGGCTTTTCTAAAATTAAACCCTTCGGTGTCGGCATGGAATACATAGATGGAGGCATCTTCAGCCAGCACTTCTTCAATATTAGTAAATGCATCTAAAAGGAATTGATAAAAGGCATCATTTCCCATATGGTCATTTTTAATCTTTCCTGCAGCGCCTTCATAATTCACATTGTAAGGAGGGTCTGTCACACACAAGTTAGCCTTGTTTTTATTCATTAGTAAATCATAGGTCTCTCTCTTGGTAGAATCACCACAGACGAGTCGGTGTCTACCAAGAGTCCATAGGTCACCAAGCTTACTGATGGCTGGCTTTTTTAATTCTTCCTCTACATCAAAATCATCATCGTGAATACCGTCTTTCAGTGTGTCCTTAAATAAGTCATCCAGTTCTTTAGGGTCAAACCCAGTCAATGAAACATCAAAATCGACACCCTGTAAATCAGCGATTAATAAAGCAAGTTTATCCTTATCCCAATCACCGCTAATTTTATTAAGGGCAATATTCAGTGCTTTTTCTTTTTCCTCGTCCATCTCAATGATGACACATTCAACTTCTGATATTCCCATATCAACAAGAACCTTCAGTCTTTGATGTCCACCTACAACATGGCCGGTTACCTTATTCCAGATAACCGGTTCTACATATCCAAATTGCTCAATTGAACGTTTCAGTTTTTCATACTCCACATCCCCAGGTTTTAAATCTTTACGAGGATTATACTGAGCAGGAAGAAGGTCTTTAACATTCTTTTTTTCAATTAACATACTTATCTACCGCCTCCCTCAGTTCTTTATAGCAATCTAAAAACTCCCAAGAATATAATCCATATCTGAAATGACCGTAGGTAGCCGTATCTGCATAAATAACATCAGTCAATCTTAGCTTTTCAATAATTGCTGCAGGTCTAAGATTAAATACGTCCAAAACTGCAGAGCATAGAATACTCTCGTCAATCTTTCCTGTTCCAAAGGTATCAATCTCAACAGCAACAGGATCCGCTTTTCCAATGGCATAAGAAATAGCAACTTGGCATCGTTCTGCAAATCCACATCTCACAATGTTCTTTGCGATGGCTCTTGCCATATAGGCACCACTGCGATCAACTTTTGTAGGATCCTTTCCTGAGAAAGCACCCCCACCATGAGCTGCAAGACCGCCGTAAGTATCTACCATTATTTTTCTTCCCGTTAGACCTGTATCTGCAGCGGGACCACCTTCTACAAATCTCCCACTTGGATTGATGAGTATGTCTGTTTCATCATCAAATGGATATTTTTCAAAGACAGGCCAAAGTACCTGAGAGATGACTTCATTTCTTAAAACATCTAAATCTTTATTTGCACTGTGTTGAACAGAAACAACAATGGCCTTGATTCGTTTTGGTTTATCATCTTCATATTCCACCGTCACTTGAGCCTTACCATCTGGGCCAATATCCTTAATCACACCGTTCTTCATCACTTTATCTAGCTTTTCGCAGATAGCATGGGATAAGACTAAGGGGAGAGGTAACTTCTCACTGGTTTCATTGGTGGCATAGCCATAAACTGTACCTTGGTCACCAGCTCCTAACATGGAATACCATGAAGTATCGCCTTCACGAGATTCCAAGGCTCTATCCACACCACCTGCAATATCTTTGCTTTGTTGATGCACATAGACAAAGACAAGAAATTTTCTCGGATTGTAGCCTACTTCCGTTAGAACATTTCGAACCACTCGCCTAATATCAATCTTCTTTGAACAGGTTATTTCACCGGCAACTATGATGTGTCCTTTGGTCGCCATGACCTCGCAAGCCACACGTGAGGATTTATCTTTTCTTAAACAAGCATCTAAAATGCTATCGGATATAAGATCACACAGCTTATCAGGGTGACCTTTACATACACTTTCACACGTTCTATATTTTTTCATTTTTATTTTCCTTTCCGAGCAGATAGTAACCGCTCCATTAAATCGTCTTGCGGACTTCTTCCACCGAACTCCACAGAGCAGTTTTCCTTCACAATCTGGTAAATCTGATACCAACACTGGTTGACCTGTTTCATGTATTCACG
>ERZ869909.1179-NODE-1179-length-22263-cov-3.795952_pt1 | contig 22263 bp, 26 predicted proteins | sample MGYA00520892_ERZ869909 | MGnify/ENA primary metagenome ERZ869909 (study PRJEB32215, sample SAMEA104723947) | bioreactor metagenome | biome: bioreactor; feature: anaerobic bioreactor; material: water | place: China | collected 2015-03-12 ... | reverse complement strand
ACTCGGCCAGTGGGCGCAACGTGCCCGTATGCGGATCCGTCGTCGCCACGATGTGGTCGCGGGCGCTGTCTCCGAGTGCGGTCTCCAGCCAGTCGCGGAAGACCAGGAAGGCCGCCATCGTCTCTGCCGTGCTGCCCGACTTGGAAATGACGTTGACGAGTGTCCGCCCGGGGTCGAGCACCTGCAGCAGCGCGGCTGTCTGGTCGGGATCGACGTTCTCGATGAAGTGGACGCGGAGCCCGTCTCCGGTCTCCTGCAGCTGGCGGTACGGATGCTGCAGCGCGGTGATCACCGCGCGCGCGCCGAGGCTCGAGCCCCCGATGCCCAGCACCACGACATCCGTGAAGTGCCCGCGCGCCTCGCGGGCGAACGCGTTCAGCCCTGCAGCGGCCTGCGCGTTTCCGGGCAGCGCGAGCCAGCCGAGCATGCCGTCTTCATCCCCGGCTGCCGCGAGCAGCTCGCGGACGTACGCCTCGAGCCGGCTGCCCCAGGCAGCGGCCTCGGCCTCCAGGTCTATTCCACCGAACTTGCCCAGACGGGCGGTTGACACGTTCGCAGCATCCAGCCTGATCATCCGGTCAGTGTAGTCGATTCGGGGGACGGCTGTGATTCAGATCTCGTCGGAGTGCCGGCTGGTGCGGAACTCGCTGATGACGAAAGCCTGTACGGGAGGCAGGATCTCGAAGCTGACCCTGTCTCCCTCGGCGAGCCCGAAAGGAAGCGGCGCGTGCACGCCGACCACCACGCGGAAGCCGGCGTCCACGACGACCAGCCGGTCTTCCACGATGCGCTCGACCGAGCCGTGAACGCTGCCGCGGCTGACGCCGGTCATCTCCACGCCGGGAACACCGCCCGGATCGACCGCGAGCTCCTCGGTCATCATGTGCACGATCACGTTGGCGGGACCCACGTGCGGCACGTACGGGCCCGTTCGCTCGAGCGCATGAATGACCGCACCACCCGCCTGAAACTCGATAAGCGGATCGTTCTCGACCCTCGCAAAAAGGTGCACCTCAGCCGCGTCCCGCCGCCAGCGTGCAACGAATCCCTCTACCGACTCCTCGAACATCCTGCCATCTTACCGCCCGGGCATCGGCCGGGCGTGTTAGACTGGGGGACGTGAGTTTGTATACCGTAGTCTGTTCAGATGCAGCACTCCGCCCGGGCGAGCCCGCGCGGAGTTTCTTGTTTTCAGAGGCCGTGAGTCCGTCGGATGGCAGCCGGCTCCCCGGAGGTGACAGGTCATGAGTGCCACCCTTGAACGCCTGGCCTTGATCCAGGCACGTGACCTTGAGCTTGACTCCCTGGTCGAGCAGAAGGGGCACACGCCCCGCGACCTGATAGAAACAGGCGAGCGGCGCATGGCCCTTCAGCAGGAGCTTCAGGCGAAGGAGGCCGAGCATGCGGAGAGAGCGTCCCGGATCCGCAGCGGCGAGCTCGAACTCGGCGGGCTCGGCGAACGCAAGCGAGCAGCCGCCAACTCCTCCCTGCGCGCCGAGACCACCAAGGAGGCCTCCCAGTTCCAGAACCAGGAGCTGATGATCGGAGCACGCCTCCAGGAACTGGAAGAGGACATGATGCCCCTGCTCGAGGAGGCCGAGGCGCTCGAGGCCGAGGTCACGGAGCTCAAGTCGCAGCTGAGCGAGATCGAGCCGGTGCTGGCAAGCCTGAACGAGGCCGAGAACGAGCGGATCGCAGCGCTGGATGAGCAGCTTGCGACGCTGAGCGCCGAACGCAACACGATGGCCGGCGAGGTCGAGTCGAAACTCTTGAAGATATACGAGCAGGTACGGCGCGCGCGCAAGGGTCTGGGACTGGTCGAGGTGGCTGACGGCACGCGCTGCGGCGGCTGCAACGTTCACCTGCAGATCCATGTGCAGCAGAAGCTGCGCAAGAGCAACGAGATCGTGCGTTGCCCGAGTTGCGGCAGGATCCTTTACCTGAAGCCGTAAAGCCGCAGGGCCCGCCCGGTTGCTCGCGTCAGTTCAGATGGGCGATCGGGTCGATCGCGCCGCCGGACTCATGAAGTTCGAAGTGCAGGTGCGGTCCGGTCGAGATGCCGGTTGACCCGACCAGCCCGATGGTCTCTCCCTGCTGTACGTAGTCTCCGACTTCGACCAGCAGCCTGCTGTGGTGCCCGTACCAGGTCTCGGCCCCGCCCTGGTGGCTGATCCGGATGAGGTACCCGTAGCCGCTGCTTGACCAGCCGGAGAAGACGACCGTGCCGCTCCGGGCGGCCACGACGGCAGATCCGGTGGGTGCGGCAACGTCGATCCCGCGGTGGAACCCGGACGTGCCCAGGCCCAGGTTGCGCCGGCCGAAGTACGAAGTGATGCGGCCGTGCAGCGGCCAGATGTAGCGCAGTTCTTCCTCACGCACCCGTGCGAGGCGCTCAAGCGCAGCGGTCGGCTCGACACCCGGAAGGAACAGGAGGGCGCCCGGCTGCAGGTCAGCCAGGGTGCGGATGTTGTTGGCACGTGCAAGGGCAAGCGGGCTGACGCCGTACTCCCTCATCAGGCCCTCCAGGTCGTCGACCTGGCCGAGCGTCACGACAAGTCCCTCGCTGGGAGGAATCAGCAGCTCGACGCCGGTTGGGAGGCGGTCGAGGGAGGAAAGGTCAGGGTTGGCTCCGACCAGTGCGTTGACGGAGATCCCGTACAGCGAGGCGATGTGCGAGAGGCTCTCTCCGGACTGCAGCACGTGAATGAAGAAGTCCTTCGGCGGCTGCGGCGCGGCCTCGACCAGCCCGCCGGTGGCAGCGATGTACGGAACCCTGAGGACATCGCCCGGATGGATCAGGGTGTCATCCAGGCCGTTGAATGCCATCAGTACGTCCGCCTGGATGCGGTAGCTGGCCGCGATGGTACCGATCGTATCCCCCGGCTGAACGCGTCTGAGGGCATAACCGTCCGCGAGTGCGGTTCCGGCCAGCACGACGAGGCAGACACTGATACTGAACTTGGCAAAACGTTTCAAGCGGCAACTCCTGGCCGGATCCCTGGTCTGCCCCGGCAGGCGAAAGATAGACGCCTGCAGGCGAATCCGGCGCAAGCGCACGGTGGCTACTCAGCTGTTTGAACGCGATGACTGTTGCGCGTCCGAAATGAAAATATCACGACCCGGGTGAGAATGTCACCCGGTCTCTCATGGACGGTCGGCCACCGAGTCCCTGATGTAGGCAACCACCTCATCCATGCTTGCCCCGGGCGTGAAGATCCGGCCCACTCCCTGCTCCTGGAGCGTGCGCGCGTCCTCGTCAGGCACGATTCCTCCGCCGAAGAGCAGGATGTCTGCGGCTCCCCGCTCCCTCAGGCCGTGGAGCACCTCATGGAAGTAGCGCATGTGGGCTCCGGACAGGACCGAGAGTCCCACGGCCTGGACGTCCTCCTGGATAGCCGCGTTGACGATCATCGGCGCGGTCTGGCGCAGACCGGAGTAGATGACCTCCATGCCCGCGTCGCGCAGGCCGCGGGCGATTACCTTGGCGCCGCGGTCATGACCGTCCAGGCCAGGCTTGGCGATCAGGATGCGCAGCGGCTGTCCTGAGCCGCTCACAGGAGCACCGGTTCCTCGTAAACGCCGTACACCTCGCGCAGCGCGTCCATCTGCTCACCCAGCGTGCACCAGGCACGCGCCGCCTCCATGAAGGCCGGCATCGTGTTGACGCCGTCCTTCGCGGCCTGCTTCAGGCCGTCGAGAGCAGCGGCGGCGGCAGCCGGATCGCGTTCGGCCCGCACGCGGGAAAGGCGCTCCGCCTGGGTCTGCTCGACGGCGGGATCGATCTCCTGGACCGGCACCTCGGGAAAGTCGCTCGTGAAGCGGTTAACGCCGACGATGACGCGTTCGCCCGCGTCCACCTCCCGCTGGTAAGCGTAGCTGACGTCACCGATCTCACGGGCGAAGAAACCGGCGTCGATGGCCGCCTCCACTCCGCCCAGGGCGTCGATGCGTTCGAAGTACCCGAGGCACTGCCGCTCCATCTCGTTGGTCAGGCTCTCAACGAACCACGAACCAGCGAGCGGGTCGGCGGTCGAGGCGACCCCGGTCTCGTACGCGATGACCTGCTGGGTGCGCAACGCCAGCATCGCCGACTCCTCGGTCGGGAGGGCGAGGGCCTCGTCGTAGGCGTCGGTATGGAGGCTGTTGGTGCCGGCCAGCACTCCGCCGAGCGCCTGGATCGCTACACGCGCGACGTTGAGGAGCGGCTGCTGCGCGGTGAGTGAGACGCCCGCGGTCTGCACGTGCGTGCGCATCATCCACGAGCGGGGGTCCTTCGCGCCGAACACGTCGCGCATCTGCCGGGCCCAGATGCGCCGGGCCGCCCGCAGCTTCGCGATCTCCTCGAAGAAGTCGTTGTGCGCGTTGAAGAAGAAGCTGATCCTGGGCGCGAACTCGTCGATGTCCAGGCCGCGCTCCAGCGCCCTGCGCACGTAGTGGATGCCGTCGGCCAGTGTGAAAGCCAGCTCCTGTACGGCGTTGCTGCCGGCCTCGCGGATGTGGTAGCCCGACACCGAGACGAAGTTCCACCTGGGCACGTTCCGGGGTCCCCACTCGAACGTGTCGATCACGAGGTCGACCGAGGGCCGCGGCGGGAAGATGTACTCCTTCTGCGCGATGAACTCCTTGAGGATGTCGTTCTGGATCGTGCCTCCGAGCCGCTCGAGCCGCGCGCCGCGCTTCTCGGCCATCACGAGGTACATGGCCCAGATGGCGTTGGCGGGGCTGTTGATGGTCATGGAGGTGGTGACCGTCTCGGGGTCGATGCCCCCGAAGAGGACCTCCATGTCGGCCAGGCTGGAGATGGCGACGCCGCAGCGGCCGACCTCGCCCAGCGACAGCGGGTGGTCGGAGTCGTAACCCATCAGCGTGGGAAGGTCGAACGCCGTCGAGAGGCCGGTCTGCCCGGCCTCGAGCAGCCGGCGGAAGCGGGTGTTCGTCTGCTCGGCGGTGCCAAGCCCGGCGAACATCCGCATGGTCCACAGCTTGGAGCGGTACATGCTCGCGTGCACACCACGGGTGAACGGGTACTGTCCCGGCATGCCCAGCTGCGCGGCCGCGTCGAAGCCTTCCAGGTCATCGGCAGTGTAGACCGGGTCGACCGGGATGTCAGACAGCGTCCTGAACGGGTAATCCCGCTCGGGCATCCGTGCCTTTGCCGCCCTGTAATCCTCTGCCAGCCAGCGCTGCTTGCTATTCATGGCGCGATTATAGCGCGGCTCCCCCGCTTCCAAAGTCCGCCGTTACCGGCGCCGGCACCCACGCGTGTTAGAAATTGCCTCATGAGGCACGCTTTGGTTCCCACCACATTCCTGTCGGTCGAAGGAGACGACCGGGTTGACTTCGTCAGTGGCCTGGTGAGCGGCAACGTGCGCGACCTGGCTGCGGGCGACTCCGTTCGGTCGCTGATGCTGAACCACAGGGGCCACGCCCTGGCGGAGCTGACGGCGTGGCGGCTTGGTGATTCGCTGCTGCTGGCCGTGCACGACGGCCAGGGTGAGCTGGTGCGCACGGAGTTCGAGGGCCGCATCATCTTCGACCAGGTAGAGATCGGGGACGTCACGCACTCACACTCGCTGCTCGCCGTGCTCGACTGGCACGCAGGCACTGAGCTGCCCGGGGGCGTACTGGCCACGGCGCGGGCGCGCCGTTCGCATTCCCCCGCGATCGACCTCGTCGCCAGCGGCGACGGTGTCGATCAGGCCGCCGCGCTCGAGGCGCTGGGGTCGGTCCCGGTCGGCCTGGACGAGCTTGAGCTGGAGCGGATCCGCGCCGGCATCCCCTCGGCCGTCCGTGACGCCGGGGCCGGCGTCCTGCCCCAGGAAGCGGGACTGGAGCCGCTCGTTTCCTACCGCAAGGGCTGCTACCTGGGCCAGGAGATCATGGCGCGCATCGAGGCACGCGGGAACATGCGCCGACAGCTGCAGGGCGTGGCGCTCTCCGCGGAGCCGGCCGAAGGCGAGCGGGACATCCTGCTGGATGGCAGGCGGGTAGGCAGGCTGGGCAGTGTCACGCTGGACCCGGAGCTGGGCTGGCTCGGTCTCGCCGTGCTGCGCAACGACCTGGAGGAAGGCGCCAGCCTCTGCGTGGGCGGCGTGAGGGCCGTCAGTCGAGCTCTATCAGAGTGAAGTCGTAGGCGTTGATGACGCGGACGCCCTCGGGTGTCACGTACTCGCGTGGCGAGTTGGCTCCCATCAGGTGGACGTGGCCGTGCACGTGCAGGCGGGGCCGCCATCGGCGCGCGAAAGCTTCGAAGGCGGGTATGCCGCGGTGAGGCCAGTCGTCTGCGGCGTGGGGGCCGGTCGGTGGGGCATGCGTCAGCAGTACGTCCAGCGACCGGCCCCGCGTGTGCCGGTTCAGCAGCATGCGCGGCGCCAGCCTGGCGGTCATCTGTGCGAACTGGAACTCGGTGTACTGGTGCAGGCCGGGCCGGTAGCGGGCGCTGCCCTCGAAGCCGGCAATCAGCAGTCCGCCGACCTCGACCACCCGCAGGTGCGCGTCCAGGCACCCGCCGGGGCGCCGCATGCGGTCCCCGTCCGACCCGGCCGCTTCGTCGCGCAGGTAGCCGCCGTGGTTGCCCATCACGTAAACCGGCGGCACGCTCAGCTTGTCCGCGACGAACTCCAGCAGGTAACCGGGCAGGTCTCCCGCCGCAAGGACCAGGTCGATGGGCGGGAGGTTGCCGGGAAAGTTCTCGCTGTATATGACAGGTGAGACCGCGTCGGCTATGGCCAGGATGCGCACGCCGCGGGGCAGCTCAGGACTGGCTGTTTTCGGCCTGCCATTCAAGGCCGGACCAGATCAGGTCCATGATGTCACCATCCAGCACGTCATCGGGATCGTGACGCGTGGCGGCGGTGCGGTGATCCTTGACGTACTGCTTGTCCAGCACGTAGCTGCGGATCTGCGAGCCCCACTCGATCGCCTTCTGGTCGCCCCTGGCCTTCAGCTGTTCGTCAAGCCTGGCGCGCTCCTCGCGCTCCCAGAGGCGGCTGCGCAGAACGGTCATCGCCTTCTCGCGGTTCTTGATCTGCGACTTGCCGTCCTGGCAGGTGACGATGATCTCGTCGGGAGTCCCGCCGCGCCATACGAGCCTCACGGCGGAGTCCGTGGTGTTGACCGACTGCCCGCCCGGGCCTGAGGAACGGTAGACGTCCACGCGGAGGTCGGCGTCGGCGATCTCGATGTGGATGTCGTCATCGATCTCGGGCATCACCTCGACCGAAGCGAAACTGGTGTGGCGGCGGCTCTGCGAGTCGAACGGGCTGACGCGAACCAGCCGGTGCACGCCGCCTTCGGCACTCAGGTAACCGAACGCGCGTTCGCCCCGCACGATCATCTGGGCGTAGTCGATCGCCTGCGGAGCAGCTTCGTTGCTCTCCAGGTCGACGAGTTCGACCTTGTAGCCGTTGCGCTCGGCGAAGCGCCGGTACATGCGGAAAAGCATTCCCGCCCAGTCGGACGACTCGGTGCCGCCGGCGCCGGGCTTGATGGTGACGATCGCGGCACGGTCGACGTGATCGCCGCCCAGCAGCGTCTCGCGGTAGAGCTCGTCCAGCGAGCTCTCGATACGGACGACCTCCTCCCGGAGCTCCTCGCGTTCACCGGCGTCGGCGATCTCGTAGAGCTCACCCAGCCCTTCCAGGTCGTCCTTGAGGGTGGTGTAGCCGTCCACGATGCGCCGCAGCCGGGCGGACTCCTGACTTACCTTGCGGGCGTTGTCAGCGTCGCTCCAGAGCGAGGGATCGTTCAGTACGGGTTCGAGTTCGGCCAGTCGCGAGCTTTTGCCAGCGATGTCAAAGATACCCCCGGAGGGTATCGAGGCGTTGCTTCATTGATGGCAGATCCAGACTACTCATAACGTGGTAGCATACCATTTCAAAGCTGCGGCAGGCCGTTCACGCGTAACGGCGCACCGCGCTCAGGCCGGAGGCCCCTGACTTGTGGTTCCTTGACACATTTCGACTTTCTGACCTGTTCGACATCCTCATAATCGCGTTCTTTCTTTACCAGGCGTACGGCCTGCTGATCAACTCGCGGGCCTGGAACGTCGTACGGGGACTCGCGCTGCTGCTGGGCCTGTGGTTCGTTGCCACGCAGCTGAACCTGCACGCTACGCAGTGGCTGTTCGACCACATCGCGCCCGTCGGCTTCATCGCGCTGGTCATAGTGTTCCAGCCTGAGCTGCGTGCCGCGCTTGAACGCGTCGGCCGCGGGCGGATGGTGCGCGCCACTGCGGAGGATCCTGCCCAGGAGATCATGAACGCGGTGCGCGACCTGGCCACCCAGCGGCGCGGAGCCCTGATCGCGATCCAGCGTCGCACGCCGCTGGCGGAGTACGGAGTTTCCGGAACAGAGCTGAACGCCCCGGTGAGCGGGGCCCTGCTGCAGACCATCTTCGCTTCCCTCGGCCCGCTGCACGACGGTGCCGTCCTCATCAGGCACGACCTGATCACGCATGCCGGGGCGATCCTGCCCCTGAGCGACATCCAGGACGGCTGGAGCATCAAGTACGGCACCAGGCACCGCGCCGCCCTCGGCCTCGCGGAACTCACCGATGCGCTCGTTCTTGTCGTCAGCGAGGAACGCGGCACCGTCGGCGTCGCGCGCGACGGTGAGCTCAAGGGCGACGTCGCGCCGAGCGACGTGCAGGCAGCGCTGAAGGAGGCGTACCGGAAGTGAGCAGCACCGACTTCGTGACGCGCCTGCGCGCGATCCTCGTGACCAACTGGCCACAGAAGCTGGGCTCACTTCTGATAGCCGCCGTGATCTGGTGGTTCGTCGCGGTCAACGAGTCTCCCCAGACGCTGGTCAGCATCACCGTGCCGATCGAGGTGGAAGGGCTGCGTGACGACAGTGTCGCGACGGGCCTGCCGTCCAGCGTAGTCGTCAGCGTTCAGGGCCCGAGCATGCTGATCGACCGGGTGCAGCGGGACAGCGTCGTGGCGATCCTCGACCTGGCCGGGCTGAGCGGGGAGTTCGAGCAGCGCATCACCGTACTGATCCCCCAGGGCGTCGAGCTGCTCGGCGTGTCGCCTGCAGACGTGATCGGCTCGATCGAGCCGCTGGCGAGCCGGGAGGTCGCTGCGCTCGCCGTGCTGCACATTGAGGCTCAGCAGGACGTGGTCCTCAGCACCGCGATCGAACCCGAGTCCGCCACCGTGAGCGGCCTCGCCAGCACCGTCTCCCAGGTGGCGTCCGTCATCGTGCCCGTGACCTCCCGCGAGGACGGGAGTTTCGTTCGCGCCTGGGCCGCTGACGCCGACGGCCTTCCGGTTCAGGGAGTGGCGGTCTCCCCCGACTCGTTCCGCGTCACGGTCACACCCGTCCCCGTGCTCGCCAGCAGGACCGTGCCTGTCGTGCTGCTGCCGCCGGTCGCGCCCGGGTTCTCGGTAACAGCCAGGCTCGACGTCCCCGAGGTGACGCTGGTCGGGCCGCCGTCATCCCTGGACACCATAGACAGCGTCGTGGCCGACGTGAACATGGACAGCCTCACGCTCGAGACCGGGGTCCATGTGGCCCCCGTTACGCTGACCCTGCCTGAGGACACCGTCGCGGTAAGGCCCTTGAGCGCGACCATCAGGCTCACCCAGGCCGGGATCGTGGAATGAGCAGACTGCGCGTCGCCTTCTTCGGCTCGCCGGACTTCGCCGTGCCCGTGCTCGATGCCCTGCACGCGGAGTTCGACGTGGTCCTGGTCACGACTCAGCCGGACCGGCCCGCGGGGCGCGGCATGCGCGTCAGCTCGCCCGCCGCCGCACGCAGGGCACAAGAGCTGGGGCTGAGCGTTGCCCAACCCGGCCGGCTGCGCAGGGATGAAGGCTTCAGCGCGCTGCTGCGCGAGATCCGCCCGGACGTCGCCGTCACAGCAGCCTACGGCCAGATCCTGCCGCAGGGACTGCTCGATATCCCCGAGCATGGCTTCCTGAACGTGCACGCCAGCCTTCTACCGCACCTGCGTGGGGCCGCGCCGATCCAGTGGGCCCTCATCCAGGGCGACACCGAAACCGGAATCACGATCATGCAGACGGAAGCGGGACTGGATACGGGGCCCGTGCGTCACCAGGTACGCACGCAGATCGGCGCGCACGAGACCGCCCCCGAGCTATTCGCCCGCCTCTCCGTCCTTGGCGCAACCGCCATCACCGAGGCCCTGCGGCTGCTCGGGGCCGGCAGGCTGCCCAGCGTGCCCCAGGACGATTCCAGGGCGACACACGCGCCCATGCTGAAGCGGGAGGACGGTCTGCTTGACTTCACGGGGCCCGCGCCGGCGTCATACAACCGGTTCCGGGGCGTGTTTGCGTGGCCTGGAACCTTCTTCCGGCACCTGGGCAGTGATATAAAGGTCCATGCGCTGAGCCCGCGGATCGAGGATGGGCCCGCGCCGGGCACGGTGCTGTCGGTCGATTCCGAGGGCGTGAGTGTCGCGGCGGCCCGGGGTTCGCTGCTGCTGCAGCAGGTTCAGGCGCCCGGGAAACGCCGCATGCACGCCCGCGACTGGGCCAACGGGGCCGTCATACGGCCCGGCGACATGCTTTCATGAGTTTGAGACCGCCCAGGGCGGTACTTCGGAGGTTGCAGTGCGGACGGTAGCGATAGTCGGCAGGCCGAACGTCGGAAAGTCGAGCCTGTTCAACCGCCTGGTCGGGCGCCGCGAGGCGATCGTGGCGGACGAGGCAGGCGTCACGCGTGATGTGAAGTCAGCCCGGATGGTGATGGAGGGAGCGCCGCCGTTCCTGCTCCTGGACACGGGCGGGCTCTGGTCAGGTGATGAATGGGAGTCGTCCATTCACCTGAAGGTCGAGGAGGCGCTGCGCACGGCCGACCTCGTGCTCTTCTGCGTCGACGGACGCGAGGGCGCAACCGACGCCGACCGTGAGGTCGCCGGCTGGCTGAGGCGCCTGGGCCGCGAGACGATGCTGGTTGCCACCAAGATCGATGACGAGCGGCACCTCGAGACGCCCGAGTTCTACGAGCTGTACTCGCTGGGCTTCGGCGAACCGTTCGCGACGGCCGCCGAGCACGGCGTGGGCACGCGCGAACTGCTCGACCATATCGCCTCGGACCTGCCCGAGCCCGCTTCGGCCGCGGAAGAGGAAACCGTCGCTGTCGCCATCATCGGGCGCCCCAACGTGGGCAAGTCCAGCCTCCTGAACGCGCTCGTCGGCGAAAGCCGCGTCATCGTCGCGGACGTGCCCGGCACAACCCGCGATTCGATCGACGTGGAGTTCACGTTCGCCGGCAGGGCGTTCACCCTGATCGACACTGCGGGCATCAGGCGCAAGCCGGACGCCCATCTCGAGTACTTCTCGAAGCTCAGGTCGGAACAGGCGCTGCTGCGCTCAGACGTCTCGATACTGGTCGTGGATCCCTTCGAGTTCGGCGACCACGAGCTCCGGCTTGCCAACCTTGCGCTCGAGGCAGGCAAGCCGATCGTGCTGGCCATCAACAAGTGGGACCTGGTGGACGAGGAACAGCGCATGGTGTTCCTCGCCGAGCTCGACCAGGAGCTTGCACACATCGACTTCGCGCCGCGGATCTTCACATCGGCCGTCGAGCATGAGGGCCTGGTCGAGCTGCTCGCCACTGTCGTGCGCGTATACGACACCGCCCGCAAGCGGGTACCTACCGGCCAGCTGAACAGCTGGCTCGAAGTGTGGACCCAGCGGGTGCAGCCTCCGAACTTCAAAGGCAAGCCGCTCCGGCTCTTCTACGTCACCCAGGCCGACATCGCACCGCCCGTGTTCATGTTCAGCGTGAACTCCGAGGCGTTCGTGACGCGACCGTACGAGCAGTACCTGAGGAACAGGATCCGGGAGGACCTGGCGATGGCCGAGGTGCCCTTCCGGATGATCTTCAAGTCACGCACCGGTGGAAAGCGCGTCAGGCTCTAGCCTGACGCGTCACCAGCAGGCTGACCTTGAGGTTGCCGCGTTTGGTCTCGCCGTCGACGCTGCTGATCTCGAACTCCCCGAGCTCCCTTGCGGTGACCCGGTCGCCCGCCGCGGCGGTCGCGGACTTGCCGGCGACCTTGCCGTTGACGCTTACGCTGCCGCTGGCGATCCCTTTGGCGAACCAGGCGCGCGAGACCCTGAAGGCCCGCGCGCCGAGCACGTCAACCCGAAGGGACGGGACGATCGCATTCACGGTTGCTTCGATACTGTCTGCTTCGTTCATCACAGCTCCCCGGACACAGAGCATAGCAGCCTGGAGTGGGTAAAATGCCTGTCATGACGCGAATCTCCGTCCTTGGCAGCACCGGCTCGATCGGAACGCAGACCCTGCAGGTCGCGCGGCTCCGGGGCTACCGCGTAGCAGGACTCGCAGCCAGGGGCAACGCGGCGCTGCTGATCAGGCAGATGCAGGAGTTCGAGCCCGAGCTCGTCTCCTGCTCACCCATGATCGAAGACGAGGTCAGGGCCGCCGCCCCGGCGGGAACCACCGTCACGGCCGGCGATGGCGCGGCGGACGGGGTGGCCCGTCTCGCTTCAGATGCCGTGGTGGCCGCGATCCCGGGCATCGCCGGGTTGGGTCCGCTGCGCAGTGCGCTGCTGGCGGGCCGCCGCGTGGCCCTGGCCGGCAAGGAAGCCATGGTGATCGCCGCTCCCCTGATCCGCGCGCTCTGCCGGGCGCACGGCGGGAGCATCATCCCGGTCGACTCGGAGCACTCGGCCGTGTTCCAGTGCCTGGTGGGCGAAGACCCCGCCACTGTCGAATCCATAATCCTCACCGCCTCGGGCGGTCCCTTCCTGCACTCACCCGCGCGGCTCGACGGCGTGACGCCCGAGCAGGCGCTGGCACACCCCAACTTCAGCATGGGCGCGAAGGTAAGCATCGATTCCGCCACAATGTTCAACAAGGGTCTGGAGGTGCTCGAGGCCGAGGGACTGTTCGACATACCCCTCGCGGCGATCGAGGTACTGGTCCACCCGCAGCAGCTCGTGCACGGAGCCGTCCGGTTCCGCGACGGCTCGATCAAGGCGCAGGTTGGTCCGCACGACATGCGCCTTCCGATCCAGTACGGCATCGAGTACCCCGCGCGCCCGACCATGGAGATGACTCCCCTGCCCCTGAGGGGCACCTGGGAGTTCCTCGCACCCGACCTGGACCGGTTCCCCGCGCTGGCGCTCGCCTACGAGGCCGGCAGGCGGGGTGGCTACGCCCGCGTTTACCTGAACGCAGCTGACGAGATCGCGGTACCCGCGTTTCTGGCCGGCCGGATCCCGTTCACCGCCATCGCCCGCGTGCTCGAAGAAGTCCTCGACGCCGCGCCTGCAGGCCAGCCCGACTGGCAGGAGCTCGCCCAGGCGGACGAGGCGGCCCGCCGCCTCGCCTCCGAATCCGCTGACGCCATGGCGCGCGTCGCCTGAGGACACAAGGAACCATGACCGGACCACACTTATGATTACAGCACTCGCCATGATCCTCATCCTGCTCGTCTCCGTCACGGTGCACGAGCTTGCGCACTATGCGAACGCCCGCAGCGTCGGCGTACCGGTGCGCGCCTTCAGCGTCGGCTTCGGGCCGATCCTCTGGCGCCGTATGTGGCGCGGCACCGAATGGCGGCTCTCTGCCGTCCCGCTCGGCGGTTACGTCGACCTCCCCGGACTGGGCCCGAAGGTGGCCGAGGACGGCACGCTGCTGCCCGCTGACGAGGGCATGGCGCTGGCGACCCTGCCGCAGAAGCTGTGGGTGCTCGTCGGAGGCGTGATCGCGAACTTCATCCTTGGCACGCTCCTGGTCACCGCCGTGATCATGCTCGAGCCCGGCTACCGGAGCGTCACCAGCGGGCTCGATGTTCCGGTCGCGACCGTCATCGGCAGCGTATCCGGCGGCTCGCATGCCGAGCGGCTCGGACTTGAGGACGGCGATACCGTCGTGAGCATCAACGGCGTGAGCGGCCTGACTCCCGAGGCGGTCGTCCGGATCGTGCGCGGTGAGTCCGAGCTTGTGGAGCCTGCAGGCAGCCTGGACATCGTCATCGAGCGCGCAGGGACCGAACTGGAGCGCACGATCGAATGGCCTCCGGCCGAGGGCGAGGCCCTGCTCGGCATCACCCTCGGAGCGATGCCGCTCGGGGACCTCGCGGTTCCCCTCGGCACCGCCCTGAGCGAATCCCTGAGCTTCAGCATCCGGGCGGTGCCCGAGATGGTGCTCGGTTACGTCACCGGTTTCGGCCAGCTGCTTATCGGGCGCCCCAGCAGCGACATCGGGGGGCCGATAGCGATCGTCGGAGCGGTCGGGCAGGCAGCCCAGATCGGGATCGCACCGCTGCTGATGCTGGCCGCCCTGATCAACCTGTCGCTGGCCGTGTTCAACCTGCTGCCCATCCCGGGGCTTGACGGCGGACGCATGCTGCTGGCAGTCATCACTTCTGTACGCGGCAGGCCGTTCAAACCCGGACAGGAGGAGTCCATTCATTTCTTCGGGATAATGTTCGTGCTTCTTCTCGTCGTACTGGTTACATTCGGTGATATCGGGCGTCTGTTCGGAGGCTGAGCGGCTTGGCAGATGGAACCATGAATTCCGGTGAGTGCGGGATACTGATCCCCGCCTACAACGAGGCCGAAACAGTATCGGCGGTCGTGCGCGTCGCGATCGCCTCCCGCCTCGGTCCTGTCCTGGTCGTGGATGACGGGTCGATAGACTTCACGTCGGCCGTCGCGGCCGACGCGGGCGCGCGCGTGCTGCGGCTCGATCCCAACGTAGGCAAGGGCGGTGCGGTCGCTGCGGGCGCCCGCGAGCTCGACTCGCGCGTCGTCATGCTGCTCGACGCTGACCTGATCGGCCTGACCCCGGCTCACCTGCACGACCTGGCCCAACCGGTGCTTCAGGGCGCGGCAGACATGACGCGTGGGGTGTTCGAGGGCGGCCGCTGGAGCACTACTGCCGCACAGAAGATGCTGCCACAGCTGAACGGCCAGCGCGCCGTCCGGCGGGAGCTGCTGCTGGACCTGGAGGAGCTGTCCGAGAGCCGCTACGGCATCGAGGTGGTAATCACCGAGGCCGCCCGTGCCGGCAACTGGCGCACGGTCGACGTCGGGATGGAAGGCGTCTCTCAGATGATGAAGGAGGAGAAGCGCGGGTTCTGGCACGGCGTCACGGCCCGCGTCAGGATGTACGGCGATATCGTCAGGGCGCTCTTCGGCGTCCGGCGGGACTAACGGAAGAACCCAAGCCTGTAGCTGGTGATCACCACGAGTTCACGCAAGGCGTAGCTGAGCCGCGGACCACCGGCCCGAACCGTGGCAACGCTCGCCTCGAGGTGGAAGTGCCTGGCGAGCCAGCTGCTGCGGTAGGCGTGCAGGTCATCGGTCACCAGCAGCAGGTTGCCGGTGACCAGCGGGAGGCTGTTCTGCAGGTTCTGAAAGCTGTTGACAGCATGCTCCTCGCTGGACAGCGCCCCGGTCGGGATGCCAAGCCCGGCGAGGTAAGCGACGCCTGTCTCGCCTTCGCTGTAACGGTCGCCCTCGCGACGCCCCCCGGAGACCACGATCCTTGCGGCGCAATCCGCCTCATACAGGCTGAAGGCGCCGTCCAGGCGGCGCCTGAAGGCGGGCGAAGGCTCGCCGTCATACTGGGCCGCCCCCATCACAAGGATGGTGCCGTCCGGCTCGCAGCCGGGCTCCCCTGAGCCGAACGTGTAGATGCCGACCAGGTCAGTAAGCAGTACCGCGATGAGGAGGAGCGGGATGACGCCGAGCAGCCGCATCACTTCAGTCGCGACTCGATGGCCCGGGCGTGGGCCTCAAGCCCTTCCTCCCGCGCCAGGCGCGCAGCCGCGGGCCCGATCCCGGCGACCAGGCTCGCGGTAGCATCGATGACCGGAACTACCCGCTGGAAGTCGCGCAGGTTCGTGAAGCTGGCGAAGCGCGCACTGGTGCCGGTCGGCATCACATGACTCGGCCCTGCGGCGTAGTCGCCCAGCGCCTCCATGCTCCAGTGTCCCTTGAAGATGCCACCGGCGTTCTCGACGAGCGGCAAGAGCGCATCGGGATCCTCAACCAGGAGGCAGAGGTGCTCCGGTGCGAAGGCGTTGGCCACCGTCATCGCGTCTGACAGGCTGTCGACCAGCATCAGGGCGCCGCGCTCACGGAGTGATCCGAGCGCGGTTTCCGCAGTGGGCAGGTCGGCTGCCTGCCGCTCGATCCCGGAGGCGACGCTTTCAATGAGCGCGGCATCGTCAGTGACCAGGACGGGCACCGAGGAGTCGTGTTCCGCCTGGGCAAGCAGGTCGCTCATCACGTGACCTGGCTCGGCAGTGTGGTCAGCCACAACCAGTGTCTCGGTCGGTCCGGGCAGGGAGGAGATGCCCGTGTGACCGTACACCTGCCTCATCGCCTCGACCACGAACCGGCTGCCAGGCCCGACGATCTTGTCCACCCTGCGGACCGTTTCCGTTCCGAAAGCCAGGGCCGCCACCGCCTGGGCCCCGCCGACGGCGTAAACCCGGCTGATTCCCAGTTCGAAGGCAGTGGCGAGGATGATGCCTGCAGGCAGCCCGTCCGGCCCGGGCGGGCTCGCTACGCTGATGCTGCGCACCCCGGCGACCTGGGCGGGAACCGCGGTCATGATCAGGCTGCTGAAGAGCGGGGCCTGTCCCCCGGGCACGTAACAGCCGACGGTCGCCACCGGTCGCACCAGCATGCCGAAGCTGGCGTCGCCCTCGGCATAGGTGAAGCCCGCTTCCTGCTGGTGCGAGTAGTAGTCCCTCACGCGACTGATGCTGGTACGGATGGCCTGCATGATGCCCGGGTCGACGCGTGCATGCGCCTCGCGCAGCTCCCCGGCAGGCACCAGGAGCCGCCCGGGCCTCACGCCGTCGTGCTTCTCGCCCAGGTCCAGGAGCTCCAGGTCTCCCCGTGCCCTCACGTCAGTGATGATCCGGGCCACGACAGCCGTGAGCTGCGGGTCACCAAGCGGCGTCGGCCTGCTGGCCACCCATCGCAGAGCCTCGGAAAGTCCGTTCAGTACACGCATGCTGTCAAGGTAGCACGTCGCTGCCGCCCTGTCCGAAGCCGCGTTCGCGGGCCCAGACAACCGCTTCGGCCCGCGAGTGCACGCCGAGTTTCTCGTACAGTCTGGCGACGTAGTTGCGGACAGTCGAGTAGGAGATCCCGAGCTCGCTGGCGATCTGGTCGTTGCGCGCGCCCATGGCGAGGCGCTCGAGAACGTCGGTCTCCCGGTCGGTAAGCTCGATCCCGGGACGGAGCGGGACGTTCTCCGCATCCACCTGGTTCATCTTGTCGAGCACAGACTGGGCGAACCAGGTCGCGTCCTGGATGACCGCCCGGATCGCCTCCTTCAGCCGGTACTCGATCTGCCGCCGCCCGGTCACGTTGTGGGCTATGCCGCAGATGCCATCGGGTTCGCCGTTCTCGGCCTGCAGCCACGCACCGTTCAGCTCGTACGGGATGTAGACGCCGTCCTTGTTGCGGAGCCTGAGTTCGGTCGTGGCGGAGCCTTCCTCGCGCACCGAACTCACCCAGGCCTGAAGGTCGGGCTGGTCCTCCTCATGGAAGAGCCCTGCCAGCGACAGGTTCTCCAGGCGCTCGTCGGTCTGTCCGGACACGGACCTGAGCTCCCGGTTCCACCGCACGAGGCGCAGGTCGGGATCGGTGACGTAGAAGACGTCCTTCATCGTGTTGACGGCGACCTCGAGCAGGCGGCTCTGGCTGAGCACCTCCCGGGTGCGTTCGGCGACCCGCTGCTCAAGGTTCTCGTTCAGTTCGCGGAGCGAAGCCTCCGCCTGCTTGCGGGCGCGCCTGTCGGCAGCTTCCTCGAGTGCGCGGCTGACGGCGGGCACCAGCCGGCCCAGCCGGCTCTTGTTGACGTAGTCGATCGCACCCGACTGGAGGAGGCGGACGGCGGCGTCCTCGCCGATCGCGCCGGAGACGATGATGCAGGGGGTGTCTTGCCCGGTCATGTTGATGATGTCGAGCACTTCGGCCGAGCTGAAGCCGGGCAGCGCGTGGTCGGTAAGGACGATGTCCCATCTTTCTGCCTGCAGCTGCTCCCGGACCTCGGCCAGTGTCTGCACCCGGGCGGTACTCACGGCGAAGCCGCCTCTCCGCAGTTCAAGCTGGTTCAGGCGGGAGTCATCATCCGAATCCTCGACCATGAGTACGGCGAGGGGGATGCGGTCGTTCAGCTGTTCGTGGTCCACGGCACCTGGTTGAGGAGCAGCCAGTACCCTCCAAGCTGCCTCACGGCTTCCGTGAACTCGGTGAACGCAACCGGCTTCTGGACGTACGAGTTCGCGCCGCTCGAGTAGCTTTCGACAACGTCACGGTCCTGCCTGGATGTTGTCAGCATCACGATCGGCAGGATGCGGGTGCGTTCGGAAGCCCTCAGTCGCTTCAGGACTTCCAGTCCGGACAGCTTCGGCAGGTTTATGTCGAGCAGCACGAGCTGCGGGAGGTGATCCGGATTCCGCCCGGCGTGAGCGCCCGTGGCGGAAAGGAAGTCAAGTGCCTCGGCGCCATCCTTGACCACGACGACCTCGTTGGCCAGGTTGTTGAGCCTGAGTGCACGCAGCGTCAGGTCGATATCATCCTGATTGTCTTCGACGAGCAGGATGTACGTCGTGTCTCGGGTCAAGTCCTGCTCCTGAGACCGGTCAACCCGGCGCGGCCTGATGGTGCGGTTTGTTCATCAGCCATGAACACGAGTATACAGCCAACTGTGCCCGTGCGCACACAAAGCGAGACTGTGGGGCCGGATCCTACCGGCCCCACAGTCTGTATACGGACGCGAGGTCCGCGCGGCCCGAGTCCGGGACTCAGGCCGTGTGTGCTGCCCGTGCGACCTCGACCAGTTTGCCGAAGCCTTCGGGCTCGCGCACGGCCAGGTCCGCCAGGACCTTGCGGTCCATCTCGACGCCGGCCTGGCGAAGGCCGTGCATGAAGGCGGAGTAGCTCACGCCGTGCAGGCGCGCAGCCGCGTTGATCCGGCTGATCCAGAGTCGACGGAAAACGGTCTTCTTGTCGCGGCGGTCGCGATAAGAGTAATCAGCCGCGTTGAGAAGGGTCTGGGTGGCGTTGCGGACGTTCTTGCGGCGTCCGGAGAAGCCCTTCGCCCTCTTCAGGATCTTCTTGTGGCGTGCGCGACGGACGGTACCGGTCTTGGCTCTTGGCATTTGTCAGGCCCCCTTAACCGTACGGCAGCATCTTGATGATGCGCTTGGCTTCGGGAGTGGCGATGACGAGCGCGTTGCGGCCCTGGCGGATCCGCTTGCCCGACTTCTTGTAGTTCAGGTGACGCTTGCCGGACTTCATGGCCACGACCTTGCCTCGCCCTGTGATCTTGACACGGGCTTTGGCGCCCTTATGGGTCTTCAGTTTTGGCATTTCCGTATTCTCTCCTCAGCTTCCCGGGCGGGAAGCTCCAGTGGGTATTTTACCCGGCGATGAAGCCGCGAAGCCTTGGGTGAATCATTCGGCGGCAGGGCGCAGGGTCATGTTCATGTCCATCCCCGCGATGCTGGGTGGAGCGTCAACGATGGCCGAACCGGCCACCTCCCTGGCTACCCGGTCAAGGATCTGCTGCCCGAGCTCAGGATGCGAACGTTCGCGGCCCCTGAACATGATCACGACGCGCACCTTGTGACCGTCGCCCAGGAAGCGGCGGATGTGGTTCACCTTCGTCGTGAAATCGTGCTGGTCGATCTTGACGCGGAACTTGATGGACTTCATCTCCTGCTGCCGGGACCGCTTGCGCGCGTCCTTCTCCTGCTGCTGGAGTTCGTAGCGGTACTTGCCGTAGTCCATCATCTTTGCGACGGGCGGCTGCGCCGCCTCTCCTACCAGAACCAGGTCCATGTCGACCTCACGTGCCCGACGGACAGCCTCTCGGGTATCAACGATCCCCTGCTGCTGGCCATCCTCGGCGATCAGCCTGACTTGCCTGACCCTGATCTGATCATTCACCTTCAAGTCCTTCGCTATGGACTTCACCTCCAAAGTACTTGCGTGGGTCTGCCCCGCGCAGCGAACAATTCTAGCACACGTTCCCGGCCTGGCGCGCGCAGCACCCGACAGCCCATCGAACCGGACAATAATCCCGCCTGCAGGCCGCGACATCCCGCCAGCGGCACAGCGGACCTTGATACGGCGACTCCGCGCCCGTAAGCATGCCCTGTGAATATGCACTGAGCATGCATCTGCTATGACGCATTTACACTTGTGTTACCGTTCGATAACCCGGTTTTCTGACCCTGTTCAACAGAGGTCGAAATGCCCCGGATCCCCCGGCAAAGCGCCGAATCCGGTCGTGGCAGCGTTCAGGCACCGGCCCGCCTATCAGGCAGTGGACTCCACACCGGAATCCGCCGGTGACGAGTGTCCCAAACCTGCCGCTCCAACCTCACCAGAAGGAGATCAAATGACTCACAAGCGTTTTTCCCTGCGCATCATGGCCCTGCTGCTTGGCGCGCTGCTGCTGCTTCCGTCGGCATTCGCGAACCTTGAAGACATACAGGAGAGGGGTTACGCGATCGTGGTCATGTCCGGCGAGTACCCGCCCTTCTCGATGCCCGATGAGGCCGGCAACATGATCGGCATGGACGCGGACGTGGCGACCGAAATCGCCGCACGCCTCGGAGTTGAAGCCAGACTGCAGCAGGCCGAGTTCTCAACGATCGTCGGCGGCATCCAGTCCGGCGCGTACGACTTCTCGGTCGCGTCGCACGCGGCCACCGAGGAGCGCATGAGGGCAGTTGCCTTCTCCGACACGCCCTATTACTACAGCGGCGGCCAGATGTTCATTCACGAGGACCTGGACTACGCGAACCTCGACGAGATGGCAGCGGACAACGCCGCGATCGCCGTCGACCTGGGCGGCACCAACCAGCATTACCTCGAGGACATCGGCTATCCGAACGTCGACACGTACTCGGGCATCCAGGACTCGCTGCTCGCGGTCGGTTCCGGACGCGCAGCCGGCGTGTTCACCAGCCCGATCGTCGGCTTCATCGCGATGGACGAGGGACAGCCGATCAAGCCGATCGACGGCCTCATCTTCGAAGAGAACGCCTTCGTCCTGCTCGCCCACGGCAACGACGATCTCGAGGCAGCCATCAACCAGGCGCTGCAGGACATGCGCGAGGACGGCACGCTGCTCGAGATCAGCATGAGGTGGATCGGCGGCGACATCGTCACGCCCCCGGCCGAGTAAAGCGACGGGCTTGAAGACACGTGGCCTGAACGTGGGTGAGCGCGGTCACGCGCTCACCCACCGCACTCCAACCCCGCAGGATTCCTGAATGCTGGAGCATCTGGCAGGCATATTCACGCCGAGAACGCTGCTGTCCCTCTGGGAGGGCACGACGGTAACCATCACCGTGACCCTGATCTCGGGGTCGGCGGGCCTGCTGCTCGGCCTGTTCGCCGCCCTGGGCAGGATGTCCGGCGTATGGATCCTGCGGGCCCTGTCGCTCGCCTACATCGAGTTTTTCAGGGGCACGCCGCTGCTGGTGCAGCTCTTCATCATCTACTTCGGCCTGCCCTCCCTGCCGTTCATCAGCCCGATGCCGGCCTACTGGGCCGGCGTGCTCGGCCTGACGCTCTACATCGGCGCTTACTACGCGGAGATCATTCGCGGCGCGTTCAACGCGGTGCCGTTCGGTCAGACCGAGGCGTCGAAAGCGCTCGGGCTCGGCACCGTGCAGACCTACATCTTCGTGCTTGTGCCGCAGGCGACCAGGCTGGCGGTTCCCGCACTCGGCAATCAGTTCATCTCCCTGATCAAGGACTCGACCCTGGTCTCGGTAATCACGGTGAGCGAGCTGCTGCTGACCGGCCGCAACGTCATCTCGCGCACGTTCGAGCCGATGACCGTCTACCTGGCCATCGCCCTCATCTACCTGGTGCTGAGCAACTTCTCCGCGTTCCTGCTGAGGATCGTCGAGAAGAAGCTCGACGCCCCCTACAGGAAGGCGGCCTGATGGCGACCCGTGCCGGCCGGAAACAGTACACTTGGGCATGAGCACGTTCACCGTGGGTGAGGAAGTAAGGTTCGACGGTCGGCGCTATGTGGTTTCTCAGATCGATCCGTCGTTCGTCAAGGCATACCGCCTCCTGAGGACCACGCCTCGCGGCATGGACTTCCAGTGGGTGGATGCCGCGCAGCTGGAGAAGATGAAGGCGTACACCACGCCGGTAGACGACACCTCCGACCGCTAGGCGGTGGTGTCGCTGCCCTGCCGGCCGGAACCTGCAGCCCGGGCCAGTTCGGCGCCAAGCGCCGCACCGGCCCGGGCTGCCTGCA
>ERZ869909.1178-NODE-1178-length-22269-cov-6.773702_pt1 | contig 22269 bp, 21 predicted proteins | sample MGYA00520892_ERZ869909 | MGnify/ENA primary metagenome ERZ869909 (study PRJEB32215, sample SAMEA104723947) | bioreactor metagenome | biome: bioreactor; feature: anaerobic bioreactor; material: water | place: China | collected 2015-03-12 ... | reverse complement strand
AAAAGATCGATGCTTAATAGAGGTATAGGTATCCTTTTTAAAGGGCAGTTGAGTTTTAGTGTAAATTCTTATATAATAAAGCCTGTAAATCAATGATCGGACATAGTAGTTCAAGTTTAGTAATAAAGAGAGAGCCTGATGGTGGAAATGGCTTATACTAGTTGAATGAATTCACCCGTAAGAGAAGCTAATCCCTTCCGTTACTTCGCGTTAAGAAGACAAAGGTGTATCCAATTTAATTGGATGAATCAGAATGGTACCGCGTTCACACGTTTCTGAAAGGTTACGTGTTTTTTTATTTTCATAAGGAGAAACTTTAATGAGTCAAATCAATCAAGTATTACAAGAAGGCCAACAAGCCATATCTCAAGCAGAGACATTAGAAGCACTAGATGAGGTAAAAAACAAATACTTATCAAAAAAGGGTATTGTATCAAGTTTAATGGGACAGCTTAAAGACTTGGATAATGAGCAGAAAAAAGTATTTGGACAACAAGTAAACCAAATCAAACAAGCTCTACTACAAGCATACAATGAACAATTAAGGTTACTAGAAGAAAAAGCACTAGCTGTACGTTTACAACAAGAAAAAATAAACATTGAGCTTCCTGGTGTTTCCTTTAAAAAGCACCAACTTCATCCGTTAACAATCGTCCAACAAGAAATTGAAGATTTGTTTACATCACTTGGATATGAAGTAATTGAAGGTCCTGAAGTAGAGCTTGATTACTATAATTTTGAACGTGCCAATATCCCTGCTAATCATCCTGCACGGGATATGCAAGATACGTTTTATATTAATGAGACTACCTTATTAAGAACGCATACAACCGCAATACAAACAAGAGCATTAGAAGCCAATGCTCATAAAGAAACACTCAAAGTTATTTGTCCAGGTAAGGTGTATCGTAAAGACGATGATGATGCGACACACTCTCATCAGTTTGTTCAAATTGAAGGGTTAGTGGTTGGAAAAGGGGTTAGTATGGCAAACTTAAAACATACACTGCTTACCTTAGCACAAGCCATGTTTGGTCAAGATCGCAAGATTCGCTTACGTCCTAGTTACTTTCAATTTACAGAGCCTTCTGTGGAAGTAGATGTAAGTTGTCATGTGTGTAATGGCGGTGGTTGTAGTATGTGTAAGCAAACTGGTTGGATAGAAATATTAGGAGCTGGGATGGTGCATCCGGATGTGTTATCCATGGCTGGTTTTGATCCTGAAAAGGTAAGTGGTTTTGCTTTTGGTTGTGGGGTAGAGCGCATTGCAATGTTAAAGTATCATATGGATGATATTCGACATTTTTATCAAAACGACTTGAAGTTTTTAAAACAGTTTACAAACTTTGAAGGAGGTAAATAACCATGAACCTATCAAGAAAATGGCTATCCACCTATGTCAATATAGACGATGTTAGTGATCAACATTTAGCGGACTTACTAACAAGTGCAGGATTAGAAGTAGAAGGGTTTGCTCCTTTAGTAGAAACAAACGATGTGATTATTGGATATGTGTTAGAATGTCATGATCATCCAGATTCCGATCATTTGCATGTAACAAAAGTAGATGTAGGCAGTGAAGTTTTAGATATCGTGTGTGGAGCTGCAAATGTTGCGAAAGATCAAAAAGTAATTGTCGCAAAAGTAGGAACGACAGTAGGGGATTTACATATACAACCAATTAAGCTACGTGGGGTATTAAGCAGTGGTATGATCTGCTCTTACAAAGAGCTTGGGGTTTCTGAAAAGTTTAACAGTGAAGAGCAAAGTGAAGGCATTGCTGTGTTAGAGGCTGATGCGCCAATTGGTGAAAATGCGATTGCATATTTAGGGTTGGATGATGTGATTTTTGATGTATCCCTTACTCCTAATCGTAGCGATGTGTTGGCGATGAATGCTTTGGCTAAAGAGGTGGGTGCACTATTAAAACGTGACGTTGTGTTACCACAAAATAAAGAAGTAACCACAACAAAAAACACACCACTAACACTAGCTAGTACTACCAAAAATTGCACGCAATTTTTAGGTCGAATTATTGAAAGAGTTACCATTAAAGAATCACCATCCTGGTTAAAAGAGATATTGGTTGCGAACAATATTCGTCCTATTAATAATGTAGTTGATATTTCGAATGTCGTTATGTTAGAAACAGGTCAACCATGTCATTTTTATGATCGAAAGCTTATAAGTGATGAAATAACAGTTAAAGATAACATGCAACTTGACTATGTTGCCCTTGATGAAGAAACATACCGTATTGAAAAAGAAGATGTACTCATTACCTCTAATGATGAGGTTATCGGAATTGCAGGAATTATGGGTGGCGATTCTAGTAAAATTAGTGATAGTACAACGTCTCTCATTTTAGAAATGGCTAGCTTTGATCGGGTAGCAATCCGACAAAGCAGTCGGCGTTTAAACTTACTTACCGAAGCCGCAACACGCTTTATAAAAGGCATCGATCCACAAGCGATCATCACAGCCATGGATCGTGCTACAACGCTGTTAGTTGAACTAGCGGATGCTCAAATCATTCATCCTGTTGTGTCTTTAGCACCAATTAGTGTAGAGCAAAGAAAAGTCTCAGTAAGTAAACAACATATTGTAACCTTACTTGGTATAGAGTTAGAAGATAACACCATCATGGATGTTTTAAAAGCTCTGTCCTTTAAACCACAATACAATGAAGGTGTCTTTGAGTGTACTATTCCAAGTTATCGTCAAGATATAACGATTGCGGCAGACTTAATTGAAGAGATTATTCGATTAATTGGCTATGATGTGATTACTAGCAAACCACTTCATTTAACAGAAACCTCAGGACGTCTTAGCATAAAACAACAATACCTTCGTCAGTTTAAGCAAGTGGCGTTAGGTTTTAACTTACATGAAGTAATCACCTACACCCTTATAAACCCAACGATGGCATTAGGACCGATGGCTTTAGCTAATCCAGTTAGTATTTTATCCCCATTATCGGAAGATCGAAAAACAGTACGAAATCAATTGTTTGCTAGCGTGCTTTCTACAATAGCATACAATCATCGATACAAAAATTCACCTAACAATGTGTTTGAAATTAGTGAAGTGTATGGAGAAAATAAACAAGAAACTCGTCTTGTAATTGCACTAACAGAGGATGTAGTAGCGTTAGAGTTTAAACAAGAAAAGATTAGTGCAAGCTTTTATGCATTAAAAGGTATGTTAGAAACCTTTATTGGTCAATGTGGAATCGATAGTAGTAAACTAGTAGTAAAAGCAGTTGCTGAAGATCAAATTTATTTGCATCCGTATCAAAGTGCAATAGCGATGCTAGATAATGTCATACTTGGTTATTTAGGAAAGGTTCATCCAACCTATGCTCAACAAGTCGAAGCACCAACAACATGGATAATGGAAATAAATGTCGATGCTTTGCTTGCTTTTCCTAAAATGCCTAATTATGTGCAAAGCCTTAATAAGTTTCCAACAGTTGAAAAAGATTTAGCGTTTGTCATGGATAAAGATACTTCGTTATCTGATTTTAAAACACTCATCAAAGAAGCAGGTGCTCCTTTTGTGGAAGATGTATTTATCTTTGATGTGTTTGAATCAGAAAAACTAGGAGAAAACAAACATTCGATTGCCTTTAATGTTCGATTTGTCGCTAATCAAATGTATCGTGATGAACAAATTAATGATATCTTAACTAATATTATTGAAAAGGCTAAAACCAACACAGGAGCAACCTTACGATGAACAATAAAATAGCACTCATTACAGGCGCAAGTTCAGGCATTGGTTATGAAAGTGCCAAGCAACTCGCTGCCTTAGGGTATGATTTAATCATTACCGCTAGAAGAAAAGAAAACTTAGAAGCATTAGCTTTAGAACTGTATAACAAATACCGTACTACTACCTATAGTCTTGCATTAGACATGTTAAAAGAAAACAGCGTCAGTGAGTTAGTGCAGTTTGTTAAAAACAAACAATGTACCCTTGATTTAGTATTAAACAACGCTGGATTTGGAGATTATGGAGCCTTTAAAGAAGCTGATGTGGCAAAGTTAAATGACATGATGATTTTAAATGTCGTTCGTTTAACCCAGCTAGCGAAAGCTTGTATCCCACTAATGAACAAACATAGCGTCATTTGCAATGTAGGTTCCTTAGCTTCCTTTATGCCTGGGCCGTATATGGCAACATATTACGCTACTAAAAGTTATGTGTTAAACTTTTCATTAGCTTTACAAGAAGAACTAAAATCTTCTACAATAAGTGTATCAACCTATGTGCCAGGACCAGTTGCGACTGAGTTTAATGAGGTTGCTAAAGCGACCATAGGACATAAACCACCGATGTCGATGAAAATGTTAGGATCACAAGATGTTACTAGTGCAGTAGAAGCTCTAATGAGTGGTTTACAAAAACGACAAAGCATCATTTACACTCGTAAACAACACAAAGTGCTAACCACACTTGTTAGACTAGTACCGTATAAGCACATAGGTAAAATAATGGCTAAAGTGCAAAAGTCACGATTTGAGAAGGAGTAAGCATGGGAAGAGCATTTGAAGTAAGAAAAGCAGCGATGGCAAAAACATCCGCTGCAAAAACTAAAGTGTATTCACGTTTTGGTAAAGAAATTTACATGGCTGCTAAAGCAGGAGAGCCAAATCCTGAAATGAACTTGACGCTTCGTCGTATTATTGATAAAGCAAAAGCTGCACAAGTACCATCCGATATTATTAAGCGTGCTATAGACAAAGCAAAAGGTGGAGACGCTGCTAGTTATGATGAAGTGCGCTATGAAGGGTATGGACCTGGAGAAAGCAACGTTATTGTGGAATGTTTAAGTGATAATGTTAATCGTACTTATTCTGAAGTTCGTAATTGTTTTAATAAAAACCAAGGAAAACTTGGTGTATTAAACTCGGTGATGTATTTGTATGATCATGTTGGTATGCTAATGTTTGCCTTTGATGATGAAGATCAAATACTAGAAGTGTGCATTGAACATGATGTTGATGTAAAAGACATTGAAAAACAAGACAGTAGCATTAGTTTACTAGTGGAGCCAACAGACTTATACAAAGCCAAAGAAGCAATTGAAAGTTTGCGTCCAGATATCGAGTTTGAGCAACTTGAAACCACCTACTTACCACAAATGGAAGTAGAGCTAAATGAAGAAGATCAAGTTGTATTTGATAAACTATTGGCAATGCTTGATGAAGTGGATGATGTACAAAATGTCATTCATAATGTGAAGCTATGAAACGAGTGATAACTTACGGTACCTTTGATTTGCTTCACTATGGGCATATACAACTCTTAAAAAGAGCAAGAGCCTTAGGTGATTACTTAGTCGTAGCTTGTTCGACTGAATCACTCAATGAGTTTAAAGGTAAACAAGCGTATCACCCTTATCAAGAACGAAAAGCGATGCTTGAATCAATACGCTACGTTGATTTAGTCATACCAGAAGCGGATTGGGATCAAAAAATCGATGACATTAAAAAATACGAAATTGATGTGTTTGTTATTGGAGATGATTGGCAAGGGGAGTTTGATTATTTAGAACCTTATTGTGAAGTGGTGTATTTATCTCGTACTGAAGGAGTATCCACAACGAAGATTAAACAAGATTTAGAAAAATCAAATGTGCAATAATTAAATCATGCAAGAAAACACCGTTTCAGAGATAAATGAAATGGTGTTTTTTTATGATGATATAAAAAATGAAATAATTGTAAGCGCTTTATTGACATTAATATATCTTGTGTGTTACCATGGGGATAACTTATTTCAGACACTAAAATAAGTATGAGGTATTATGAAAAAACACACCATTCAAGAAGTAAAAGAAAACAACAAACAGTTAATCTTGGATTTAGTACTAGCAAATCCAGGTATTTCTAGACTTGAATTAACACAATCAAGTGGTCTTTCAGGTGGTAGTATTACAGCTCTTGTTGTCGAACTTTTAAAAGAGGGGAAACTTCAAGAAACAAACAAACGTCCTTCAACTGGTGGTAGACCGAAAGTTGGACTTGAGGTTTCTGATATAAAAGGTGAGGTTATTATATTTGAAATAAAGCAACGCTCATTAACGTTAAAAATATACAATTTTAGTAACGAACTAACAAAACAACAAAATTTTAATTCTGATTATCTTAATGGGAATGTAATTGTAGACACCATCGTCCACACTGTTCAATCATTAGAAATTCAACCGAAAAAAATAGGTGTATTAATTGAGGAAAACATACAAGATTCTGAAATTAGATACATGGTATCAACTTCTTTATCTTCTGATAGTATTGCATTAGATGTGGCTATTAGAATGTTTTTAGATGTGGATGTAGTTGTGGATCGAAGTTTACGCTATTTACTTAGCGAAGAAATTATTAACGTTAAGTTAGAAAAGATACACTTATATGCTTATATAAGTGTGGATGAAGATTTGCACACGAACATCTTTAATCAAGGAGAACAACTAACACTGAGTAAAAACAAAAATATTGAGTTTAGTTTAGCAAAAACACTTGAGTTAAAAGGAAAACAAGAACGTTGGCAGTCTGTTAGTAATACTTACTCAATGATGAACTTAGTTACACAAGCATTGGATGTGAAAAGAGGGTTAAAATCTAGCAGTTACAAACGATTTGTAAAGTCAATTGCTGAAGCAGTCGAAATTATGTTGTTGTTTTATCCACTTGATGCCATTTTCTTAGTAGGTAAAGCTGCACTATTTCCAAGTTTAGATCAAGATATTTATCATCATTTACAACAATCAGCAGATATAAAAGGTTTAAAGCTTATTCAAACGATCGTGCCTTCTTCTGTGGATGTTGCTAAAAATATGAATCGAATTTTGGTGAAAAACCAACTAATAGGAGGTAATAAAAATGTTGGCTAAAAAAATGTCAGAAAACAAGTTTTCCCTTGTTATCAGCTTACCTAAAAATGATTTAGAGTTTGCTGAAGCAGCAATGAAAGCAGGTGCAGATGCAATTAAAGTGCATATTAATGTGTTCCACTATGCATCTAATCAAAAGTATGGATCTTTTGATGAACAAGTAGAATTTTTAACAGAATTGTCAAAACTATCCAAAAAGTACAATAAGTTAATTGGTATTGTACCAGGTGATGATACTGGTTATGCCAGTGAAGAAGATTTCGAGAAACTGAATAAGTTAGGATTTGATTTTGTATCTACATACGTTGATTTTGCACCAGTAAGTTTATTAACACATAAATACTTTGATGTATGTGCAGCGTTATCATACACTACTGATACAACTGCAGAGGCATTAGATAAAGTCGGAGTGGATATTATTGAAGCATCACTTGTTAAACAAAGTGAGTATCGTAATCCATTATCAATCTTAGATTTAAGTAAATATGCATCCGTAGTAAGTAAAACAAACAAACCTGTTTTAGTTCCTACTCAAAAGAAAATCAAACCTAGTGAAATCCAATCATTATACAACGTTGGATGCAAAGGGATTATGTGTGGAGCAGTTGTCTTTGATGAAGATGACGTAAATAGCTTTGCAAGTACTATCGCTTCATTTAGAGAAGCCATCGAATTGCTCTAAACACATAAAAGTGTTTTAGATAGACTGTAGAAGGAGGAAATTATGCTACAGGGGAGTTTAATTATTATTCTTTTTCTAATCATTGCAGGTTTGATGATTACGAAAAAAATCCCAACACTATTGGCACTGCCATTACTTGCAGTGGGTGTTGTGGTTATTTCAGGAGTGCCTCTTATGGGGGTAAATGAAGATGGAGCACAAATCGGGTTCTTACAAACTGTTATTGAAGCAGGTAGTACTCGTATGGCTGGTGCTTACATCGCTGTAATTTTTGGTGCATGGTTAGGTCAAATGATGAACAAATCAGGTGTGACCGAAAACATGATCAAAAAAGCAGCAGAATTAGGTGGCGATCGTCCATTTATCGTTACTTTAGTACTTGGAGCAGTTGTTGCTCTATTATTTACCACATTAGCTGGTTTAGGTTCTGTTATTATGGTTGGAACCATTGTATTACCAATCATGATATCTATTGGTATTCCTGCACTAACTGCAGCATCAGTATTCTTAATGGCGTTTGCAACAGGATTAACATTCAATCTTGCTAACTGGCAAACGTATAGTTCAATCTTTGGACTACCAATCGAGAACATTCGTGAATTCTCAATTTACTTGTTCTTTGCAACAGCTGTTGCAGCGATTGTACTTGTTTTCTATGAATTTAAGAAAAACGGAATTAAATTTGCATTTTCTTCTCCGGTTAATGAACCTGTAGAAAAAACACAAATTAAAGGGGTAACTGGTTTATTTGCTATGCTTACACCTATTGTTCCAATTGCTTTAGTTATTCTATTTAAAGTTCCAGTTGTTCCTTCATTCTTTGCAGGAATTATATGGATCGCCATCTTTACTTATAAAGGTTGGTCGAAAGCAATGAACATGTTAACGAAGTCTTGTTATGATGGATTTTCCGATGCTGCTCCTGCAGTCATACTAATGGTAGGAATTGGTATGCTGTTCTTAGCGGTAACAAATCCAACAGTAAAAGGTGTATTAGAACCATTCATGTTATCTGTTACACCAACATCAACATTAACTTACATCTTGTTCTTTATCGTATTAGCGCCATTTGCTCTATATCGTGGACCTCTAAACTTATTTGGTCTAGGTTCAGGTATTGCAGCTCTAATTATTGGTTTAGATGTATTACCTGTATTAGCAGTGATGGCAGCGTTCTTATCAGTAGAAAGAATGCAAGCAGTAGGAGATCCAACCAATACACAAAATGTTTGGACGGCTAACTTTGCTGGTGTTGAAGTAAACACAATTACTAAAAAATTAGTTCCATTCTTATGGGTGATTACTGCAATAGGTATCGTAATTGCTTCAGTATTGTATTTTTAGAACTACATCGTATAGCGATGCAAATGCATCGCTATACTTCATTATTATTACTATAGGAGGACATGTATGAAAGTAAGAATTGGGATTGATGTTGGCGGTACATTTACAGATGCTGCAATTATCAATGATGAAACATATGAATTGATTGGATCTGTTAAAGTTCCAACTACCCACCAAGCTGAACAAGGCGTTGCGGCAGGAATAATTGAAGTATTGAGTCAATCAATGAATCAATACAACATTAAGCCTGAGGATGTTGTCTTTATAGCACATGGAACGACACAAGCAACAAACGCACTGCTTGAAGGTGATGTAGCAACGGTTGGTGTTTTAACGATCGGTTCTGGTTTTGAAGGATTAAAGTCAAAAAGTGATACTCATATGGGAAAAATTGAGTTAGCTGCAAATAAATTCCTTGAAACACACAATCAATTTGTTTCGATTAATGATGATCCAAAAATATTTGAGAAACAGCTTGAGCAAGCTATAGATGATTTACAATCACTTGGTAGTGAATCCATTGTTGGAGCAGAAGCATTTAGTGTGAATGATCCTACCAATGAAAATCGTGTTATTGCTCTAAGTAAAAACAAGATGGTACCAGCTACTGCAACCAATGAAATTTCGAAGCTATATGGTTTGAAAGTTCGTACAAGAACTGCGGTGATTAATGCTAGTATCATGCCAAAAATGCTTGAAACAGCAAACATGACAGAATCAAGTATAAAAAATGCTAACATCACTTCACCTTTAATGGTTATGCGATGTGATGGTGGTGTTATGAACATAGAAGAAGTACGTAATCGTCCAATTTTAACCATACTATCTGGTCCAGCAGCAGGTGTGGCGGGTGCTTTAATGTATGAGAAACTCACTGATGGAATTTTCTTTGAAGTTGGTGGAACTTCTACTGATATTTCTTGTGTTAAAGATGGTAAAGTAATGGTGAAGTACGCTGAAGTTGGTGGTCATAAGACATACCTTAATTCCTTGGATGTTAAAACAGTAGGAATAGGTGGTGGATCGATGATTCAAATTAGCAATAACACCATAGTTAATACCGGCCCACGAAGTGCCCATATTGCTGGTATTGATTATGATTGTTACAGTGATCCTAATGACGTCGTTAACCCTGTTTTAAAAACAATAAAACCAAAACCAAGTGATCCAGATTATGGGTATGTTGAATGTGAAAATGGAAAAACATTTTGTTTTACCGTAGCTGGAGCGGCCAATATTTTAGGTTACGTAAACGATGATGATTATGCGAAAGGAAATGTTGAGGCTGCTAGAAAAGTTTGGCAACCTTTAGCAGATGCTATGAAAGTTACTGTGGAAGAAGCTGCTAAACTTGCACTTAAGTTTGCGGCAATAAAAAACGGCGAAGTTGTCCAAAAAATTATAAAAGAATATAGTTTAGATCCACGTACAACAACATTTATTGGTGGTGGTGGAGGTGCAGCAGCAGTAGTACCACACTTAGCTGAAACAATGAGATTTAAACATAAAATAGCGAATAATGCGCCAGTAATTTCGACGATTGGTGTAGCCTTAGCCATGGTTAGAGAAATGGTAGAGCGTGGAGTAGCTCATCCAACCGAAGAAGATATTCTTGCTGTGAGAAATGAAGCAGAAGCTGCAGTTATCAAGTCAGGCGCAAATCCTAATACTGTTGAAATATCAGTGGAAGTGGATACCCAACGTAACGTTATTCGTGCTGTCGCTATCGGAGCTACAGAAATGAGAACAAAGGATTTAAGTAGTCGATTACTGACTGATGAAGAACTAGTGAGCATTGTGGCTGAAAATTTATCCGTTACTCCTAGTGAAATTGAAATTGCTGGAAAAAATGAGTCGATGATAGCGACAATATATAAAAGTAAAACAAAGAAGTTTGGGTTATTTAATTCAGTTAAACGTAATATGCGTTTAATTGATAATGAAGGAGTTATTCGTTTACAAAAAAACAATGCACAAGTCTTTAATTGTAGTAAAGAAAATGTTGAAAGTTCATTAAAACATATATTAGAAGAATATACAGAATACAATGATGGTGGTGCTCAACTACCAAACATTTATATCATTGCAAACAAGAAAATCATTGATGTGTCAGGATTACAAAATGAAAAGCAAGTGTTAACATTAGCAAATGTAGAATTACAATCAACATCCAATGATACGAAACTAATTCTTGTTAGCACCAACCGAGCTGATGTCTAACAAACACAAAGCATTTCCATTTCCTGATTATGATTTAGCACTTAATGAACTTCGACGAGATTATGTGTATAGCAAAATAGATCACTCTAAAGAACAAGAAATTGTAGACATGGCTTGGCAAATTGGAACAACAGCTGCAAGAGAGTTAAAGACAAAGTATAATACACCGTATGATTTTAGAGAAATTGCAAAATCAGTGAACTTAGAGATTATCGATCAAGACGTTGATCGTGTTATCGGTAATCATCGATTCTTTAGTGAGTATATTACAAAGCAGTCGAAGATCTTTATGTATTTAAAGTCAATTGATCAGTGGGCATTGAGCAATTCACTAACACAAGAACAAGCATATAATCTTGTGTTAGCTCATGAGTTTTTCCATTTTCTTGAATACAAAAAACTTGGCTATACGTCAAAAAAAGTGTTAGTACCAATTATTAAAATAGGAAAGTTTACATTTGGCAAAACAGGAGTAAGGGCGTTATCAGAAATTGCTGCACATGCTTTTGTTTATGAAATATTTACGAAAGGAGTACAAGATGAATAATTTGGAATTTGATGTAGTTGTAATAGGAGGTGGACCATCCGGTGTAAATGCAGCGATCGGTTCTGCACGAATGGGTGCAAAAACACTTCTCGTTGAACGATTTGGTTATATGGGAGGCATGTTAACAAATGCAGGAACAGGTCCAATGATGACTTTTCATGCAGGAGATACTCAAGTAGTTAGAGGTGTTGCGGATGAAATAATTGAAAGAATGAAGCAACACAATAATTCACCAGGTCATATGAAAGACTTTGTTGGCTATGCTTCAAGTGTGACGCCTTTTGATGTTGAGGGGATGAAAATAGCCATGGAGGAGCTTGCATTAGAAGCTGGTGTAGAGCTTTTGTATCATACAACATTTTTAGGGTGTGAACATACAGATGGACACATAAATTCGGTTAGACTTTTCGCTAAAGGTGGAGAGTTTACAGTAAAGGCAAAAACCTTTGTTGATGCTTCTGCAGATGCGGATTTAGCTGTATGTGCAAATGCAGCGGTTCGATATGGACGAGATAAGGATCAATTAGCTCAACCAATGACCATGAATGCAAAAGTATATAACGTTGATCGTGAGAAACTAAGACAGTTTCTTCATGAAAATGTGGATAAAACATTTGCACAAAGTCATGAAGTTATTGATGGATCACCTCGTATTGGTATTAATGCTCGCTTGGATGAGCTACAGTTTGCGATAAAAAACAAAGAGCTTAGTTTTAATCGTGATGTTGTTTTATGCTTTGAAACAAACAACAAAGGTGAGTTTATTGTAAACATGTCACGGATTTCAAAAAGAAGTGCTATCAATCCATTTGAATTAACCAAAGCAGAAATTGAAGGCCGTAAACAAGTACGTGAAGTCGTTGCTTTCTTAAAGAAATATGTTTCAGGATTTGAAAATTGTGTGTTAGCACACACAGGTCCCAACATTGGGATTCGTGAATCAAACAAAATCGATGGATTATACAAACTAAATGAAATGGATTTAGTAAACAATGTAATGTTTGATGATGCTATTGCTATGGGAGGATACCCTATTGATATTCATTCGCCTGAAGGTAAAAGTGAAACAAACCATCACTTTTTAAAAGAAGGTAGTTGGTATTCGATCCCTTATCGCAGTTTATTAACCAATGCTAGTGATAATTTAGTTATCGTAGGTAGATGCATTAGTGCTACTCATGAAGCATTAGCAGCAGTACGTGTTACTCCGATTGCGATGGCAGTTGGTCATGCAGGTGGAATTGCAGCAGCACTTAGCAGTAAACATCAAGTACCTGTACAAGAAGTTGATGTTACAGAGTTAAGACAAGAACTGAAAAATCAAGGGGCATTCTTAGAAGAATATCCTCAGGGATAAATAAATTAATAAAGTTAAAAACTCACACTACTAACTAGCACTTGATTCTTACGGATCAAGTGTTTTTTTGTATAATGTCACCATCTTCTATTAGTAAAAAAATGATAAAATAATCTATAAAGACATATGTTATTGAAAAAAACATAAAAGGGAGAAAACAATGACTATTTCAGTGTATGGTGTTGTGTTGGATAGTAAAAATGCTAAAGCATTAGCAGAGTTTTATGCGAAACTTCTTAATGAAGAACTAGTGGTAGCCAATGATGATTGGGCTGCAATAAAGACAAAAACAGGTTTATACATAGCGTTTCAAACAGTAGAGAATTATAAGCGACCAGTCTGGCCTTGGAAGGATAATGCCCAACATCCGATGGCTCATTTGGATTTACAAGTTGATGATCTACCTAAAGCAGTCGATCATGCACTTAGTTGCGGAGCAACTAAAGGTAGTGAACAGTTTAGTGATGAATATATAGTTATGCTAGATTTGGATGGACATCCATTTTGCTTAGTGATGAGTGAATAATAAAAACACCATTTCCGATTTCAAGAAATGGTGTTTTACATTGAATTTTAATAAATGTTACGTCATTTCTTTATGTTTTGGTCGAATAATTAGTCCAGCTAATATACCAAGTAGTGACACTAAAATATACACATTAAACTTTGGTGCACTAACTCCACCATATAACACAAGTGAAGCACCAACTATGGCAAACAGTGGAAAAATGTAACCATTAATTAAACCAAGTTTTTCTTGTTTAGCTTTTTTAATGACACCAGTATACAGTAAAATATAAAACACATACGTTAATACAATCGGTAAATTATCGATTGCTAATCCATCAAACCACATAAGGTTATACTCCATAACACCAGTAGTGGATAAAAAGTGAAACACTAACCAGACTAAACTAATGAGAAAGGTTAGTTTAGCGCTTGCTAAAGGAATATCGTATTTTGGGTGAATCTTTGATAGTGCTTCACTATTAAAGGTTTCATTACGTAAAGCTAAAGCATAGGGTAAACGTATATATCCTAAAATAAGTCCATTAAGTGTACCTAATATGGATATAACAACACCAACATACACAAGTTTTGGTCCAATACTACCAAAGATTTCTGTCGCAAAAGCACCAACGGCATTGTTTCCTAAAGCTATAACTTGATCAACCCCTAAATAAGAAACTAACCCTAAGGTATAAGCCATGTAAATAAGCATGATTAAAACAGGCGCAAAAGTTAATGCTAATGGTAAGTTGCGTTTAGGGTTTTTAATTTCATGCGCAACTGAAGGGGCAACTAACCAACCATCATAAGCAAAGGCTATCGAAATTAAAGCAAGAAACAATCCACCTCCACTACCACCGGTTGCGACAGTGATTGTCTCAGAAGGATTTCCAAAAGCCAACCCAATAAAGGCTAGTATAAGTAAAACACTTACTTTCGTAATTAAGCTAAATGATTGAAATTTACCCGCTGTTTTGGTTGCGAGTGAGTTTAATGTAAAAAAGACGAGCATTAAGATAACCGTAAATACCCAAGAAAAGGTGGTGAATTCTCCGGTTGAAAAGGGTCCTGGTAAATCAAAAAGTACAAAGATATACGCCATCGCTACCCAAGAAATAATTGCGGTAAGTGCAGGGTAGTAAAACACTACTTGAAACCAACCCGCCAAATAACCTAGTGTTTTTCCCCATGCCATTTCACTGTAGGTAATAATACCGCCAACCATGTCTTCACGTTTTGCATATGTTGCAATAGTAAGTCCACCAAAGATAATACCAATAGCTCCAAGTCCCCAGCCTACTAAACTAAGCACAACATTTCCTTCCACTGCTTCTAGAATTTCTGCGGTTTTAAAGAAAATGCCTGATCCAATAACGATTCCTGCAATCATCGCTACGGTAGTAAGTAAATTAAACTTCCGTGTTACTTCTTCTCTCATATTCAGTTTCTCCCTTATAAAAACATACGCTAACAATACTTTAGTGTGCTACAGTATGTCAAGATAAAAAAACACACTTCTTTTAGATAAGTGTGTTTTAGTCGGTTGCATTAACTTATTTTACAATAATTGGACTACCAACTTCTCGTTCTATTAGTGCTTGTTGGGTTTCTTTATTAAAGCCTAAAGCATAAATGGTGGTAGCATGAAGTTCATAGTTACGTGTTATCTTGGGTAACTGATTAAAGCGAGTGGCAATAGGGATTTTTTGTTCTTTGTACATTTGTAGTGCAGTTAGACCTTTATCATTAAACCCTAACACTCGTATTGGTAAGTCTTTTGGATACTTTTTTGCAAACTCTTTGGTTGTGTTAAGAAGGATATGAGAACATACTCGTTGAATGCGTGCTGTCGAGTAGCGCTTGCTTGTGCTTGCATTCATAAAGCTGTCAAATTCAGCGTGTTGAGTCGCCATATTGATTAGATGGTTCTCTATACCTTCGCTAACTAGAAAAAGCTCCTGTAAGTGCTTCTTTGGGGTTGAGAGAAGCTTATATCGCAACAATGGATAATAACTTTGCCAACTTGGCATAAACATCACTTTATTTAAGTGACTCATTGGTGTGTACTTGCTTACATCTTGTTTTAAAAGCAAGGCTTTACGAATAGCTGTCGCACTTGCATATTCACCTTGTAAGTCTTTGTCATGGTATTGGTTGGTTCGTAAAATACTATGTAATGTTATGTTGGTGCTTTTAGCAGCTTTTGCATATGCAATTGCTAAAATATCATTAGGGTCATATTCTCCAGCATACAGTGATAAAGCTTTTGCATAAGAATGACCTTCTTTCATTGACTCTTTTAAATGATTAGGATCAATGGGTAAATCCGCAATTTCTAAAATGGTGTCTAAGTCATTGGACTCCGAACCAAAGACAACATCACTTACACATGCACGATGTAAAATACTTATAGCACCATTGGCAAATTCTTGAGCACTTTGTAGTGCATACAACGTTGGTAGTTCCAATACTAAATCAACACCATGATCAAGTGCCGTTTGTGTGCGTTGCCATTTATCAACGATTGCCATTTCTCCACGTTGCACAAAATGGGGTGACATGACCCCAATTAAGATATCTGGATTTGTTTTTGCTTTCGCTTGTTTGATATGATAGGCATGTCCATAATGAAATGGATTATATTCAATCACTATTCCTGTAAGTTTCATGCTATTATTGTAGCATAGGAGAACACCATAACACACTATGAAAGAAACACTAATTACCAACAATCCACTTGATCATCAAAAAGTTTTTGCTAACTATTACCATCATGAGCAAGCACAAGGGTTAATTGTACTTTTCCATGGCATGGCAGAACACAAAGAACGCTATGAAAACTTTGCTTTGTTTTTACACAAACATCACTTTTCTGTCTTAGTTTGTGATCATCGAGGACATGGAGAAAGCTTAATTGACGGGAAAATAAAGGGGCATTTTGGAAATCAAGATGGTTGGTTTTATAACCTTGAAGATTTGCATCAACTCACTAATCAAGCACTGAAGAAAAACAACATTAACCATCATGTGTTAATTGCCCATAGTATGGGATCATTAGTTGCACAATCCTACTTTAAACGCTATGCCCACCATATTAGTCATTTAATATTAACAGGCATACCAGAATCACCACCAATGCTTAGTGGATTATCACTGTTTGCAAAAGCATTAGCAAAACGATCTAAAACCAAGGAAAGTGATCTTTTGTATCAAAGTTCATTTTTGAAGTTTGATAAGAAAACCAAAAGCAAAGAACATTTATCTTGGTTAAGTCTTAACCAAGATAATGTAAAAGCGTATAAAAATGATCCTTTATGTGGCTTTAAGTTTACCAATCAAGGATTAGTCGATTTACTTGAAGGATTTAAAGACATTAAATCATTTAACTTATCCAGTGAAATAAACCCTAAAACATCTATTTGGTTTATCATTGGTGAGGAAGATGTCACAGTAAACATGAATCAAGTACAAAAAAGAATGCAATTTTATCAAGAGCTAGGTTATGAGCATGTAGCGACAACGCTTATTGCTCATGCAGCTCATGAAGTGCTCTTTGAAAAAAACATGGAGTATTTATACAAACAGATTGTAGATCACATTAGTAAAAAGGAGGAAAAGAGTGAGTAACACAAATTTTGAGTACACAAAGATAGTAATTGAACTACTACAAAAACTCGATGAGTTTGAAAAAGACAACATTGAAAAAACAGTTGCATTAATGGTAGAGGCTATAGAAAATAAACATTCCTTGTTTATCTTTGGGGCAGCCCATGCGGGTATGCTAAGTGAAGAAGCATTTTATCGAGCAGGAGGATTGGTAGTCTTTAATCCGATCTTTGCACGAAATTTAATGACAGACACTTCGCCAATATCGATGACAAGTGCCATGGAACGCTTGGATGGGTATGGTAAGGTCATTGTAGAAAAATCTCCTATTTCCAAAGGTGATGTGGTGTTTGTTCATTCAGTATCTGGACGTAACCCTGTGGGTATTGAAGTCGCAATTGAAGCACAAAAGCGTGGTGCGAAGGTTGTGGCGATAACAAGTGTAGCTTATTCTAGCTCCGTAACATCACGTTCTAAGACAAACAAACGACTCTTTGAAGTAGCGGATGTTGTTATTGATAATCATGGTGTTGTTGGTGATGCGGCAGTAAACATTGAAAACTCAGATATTTCTAGTGGTTCAACGTCAACTGTTGTAGGGGCAACGATCATAAATATCCTAACAACCGAAGTTATTAAACGCTTGGTTGAAAAAGGAGTAGAGTATCCACCGGTGTTTGTTAGTGCTAATATTGATGGTAATGATGAGAAAAACAAAAAAATAAAAGAAATCTACAGTGATCAAATCCATTATGAGTTTTAAATAAAGTGAGCACCACGATTAAAGTGCTCACTTTTTTCTTGGTTTTCTTTGACTCATTAATTGCCATAATGCTGTATTGAAGTTAGTCAACCATGAGTAGTTAAAATAAGTATAATAAAATTGAAAAGAGGAATTATGTTAAGTAAACGCCAACAACAAATTGTTACCTACTTAATGCAACAACATAGCCCAATTACCATTGAGCATTTATCGCGTGTGTGTGGTTGCAGTTACAAGACAATGTTTTTGGAGTTACAAAAAATACAATCACTTGCCAATACATACGATTGTTACTTACATAAAAAACCATCGGTAGGTGTGTTTATTAAGGATAAAGATAACCCATTTTGGCAAAAGATGATAGAACATGTGCATTATTATGATCCAATGTATCGTCAACGGTTTATTTTGCTTTCGCTACTTATACATAAAACAACTCAACCTAAAGATGTGGCCCAAGCTCTCCAAGTGTCTCGTCAAACAATTACAAGAGACTTACAAGTTATTAAGCAATCACTACTCAATGGAAAACTACATCAATCAACAAGTGGTTGTCACTTAATGATGGATGAGTGTGAGTTACGAAGAACACTTAAAAACAATTGGATGACTCACTCTTTTATTGATGTCGTGTTTCAAAGTGATGATAAGCGACTTACTCAAGCACTAAAACAAGCCACAAAAGAGTTTAATGATTATCAAACGCATTTAAATGTTGAGTTTGAAGATAGTTCACATAAACTACTTGTTGTTTTAAGCGCACTTTTACTAATTCGTTCTCAGTTTGCACAAGCCAATGATTGTGATTTATCGTGGCATGAAAGACAGCTTATTGAGCCACTATCACTTGATTTGGACATATGTGCCTTAAAACTCATGGCTCAAAGCATTGCAGGCACACGGTTGTATAAAGGCTCATTAATGTCCAATCGTCTTAATCAAGATTTAGCGTATGAGCTACTTGAATCATTGTGTCATATCTTACAAGTTTCCATTGATTTATCGGAACCAACCATCAATGGACTATTGCTTCATTTACAAGCAACCATTAGTCGTGCAAAAAACCAACAGATTATTGAAAACCCACTACTTGAAGATGTTCGCGTGACCTCTGGATTATTGTATGAGCTTGTTTCTCAGGAAATAAAAAAGTTTTCAATAAAGCATGATTTAGAGTTTTCTGAACATGAGATTGCGTATGTTGTGATGCATGTTTCCTTACTATTGCAATCTCAACATCAGCTACAAACACCGATTAAAATTGCCATCGTTTGTCAGTTTGGCGTTGCGACATCGAAACTGTTGTTAGCAAAAATTCATGCACTACTACCAAATCACAACTTATCCGGACCATTTTCCATTAGTGAATTTCAAGCACTCAAAAACAATGAACTGTTTGATTATGTTATTACAACTTCACCGTTGTCAGTAGCTAATGAGCTAGTTGTGTCGCCTATATTAACAAGTCAAGATGTAGCTTTAATTGAAACAACCATTTGGAATACGACTTATTGGAAACAATGTGATAGCCTAATCAATACGTATCGTCTTCATCAACAACAACAGCTATCACTTAGCTCACTAGTAAAAAAACGCCACATAACATACACAAACAACGATTTAACATATAAAGAGGCAATTGCCTATGCTGCTAAGGGATTATTAAAGGATAACATTATTGAACAAAGTTACATAGATAAAATGATTTGGGCAGTAGAAACATTAGGTCCATACATGGTTATTTTGCCACAAGTTGCCTTTGTGCATGCAGCATACGATGATGGGGTGAACAAAAATGGGATAAGTCTATTGCGACTTTCTCAAGCTATAGATTTTGGCGAAAGAAACGCAGTACAAGTAAAAGCAATCTTTGTCATTGCTTCTAAAGTAAAAGAAGATATGGGACTACTTAAGCTAGTTAAGATATTAGAAGCAAACAATAATTTGCAAACACTACTAAATAGTGAAGATAGTCATGAAATAGTGGAAATGAGGGGATAAGATGCTAAAAGAAAGTCATATTATGATTACACATGAAACACTCAATGCTGATCAAGCATTAGAGCGTATTGGGATGTTACTTTATGAAGTGGGAAGCGTATCAAAAAAATACATTAACAACATGATTGATAGTTATCATAGTTTGGGAGCTTATTTTGTTATTGCACCTGGTGTAGCGTTAGCACATGCGAAGCCTGATAGTTCAGTCATTAAAAATGACATTGTTTTAATGGTGTGCAAAACTCCTGTAATCTTTAACAGTCATAATGATCCTGTTACTTTAGTGTTTGGGCTTTGTGCAACCTCTGGTGAACACCATATGGATAAGATTGTGGATATGGCAAACTTACTTGATAACCAACAGCTTATAGAGAAAATAAAAAACGCTAACGATATTCAAGAAATCGAAAACTTACTAACACAAGCGTAATGCTGAAGAAAGGATAGCTTATGAGACAAATTAAAGCCCAAGCTGTATGTGGATTTGGTGTAGGTTCATCAACACTTCTAAAAATGAAGTTAGAACAAGCGTTTAAAGCCAACCAAATCGATGCAAGTGTATTTGCAGGAGATGTAGGGACTGCCGCATCTACTGAGTGCGATGTTATCTTTACATCAGAAGAATTAGCAGAAACACTGAAAAACCGTGCAAAAGTACCTGTCATTGTTATTAAAAGCTTTGTAAACAAAGTTGAAATTGAAGAAAAAGCAATGGCCTTTGTCAAAGAGTTTGAAAAAGGAGGTGACGTATAACAAAAAAATGTCTATTTGTATTAGATGAAAAAAGTCCGTGATGGACAAAAATAGTTAAACAACTATAAAGGAGGAGAGTATGGCTGTATTAAATTTTATTATTAATGAAGTATTTGGAAGTGCTCCAGTCTTTTTAGCACTAATAGCCTTTGTTGGGTTGTTGTTGCAGAAAAAAGGATTTAGTGAAGTATTAGCCGGTACCTTTAAAACTGCAGTTGGTGTCGTTATTCTTCAACAAGGAACAAACATAATTATTTCAGCGATTGCACCACTTGCGGATGCCTTTGGCGTATTTAATGTAGAAGGTGGAGAAGTTGTAGAGTCCATGGGTGCTGCAACCTTTATGAGCGAATATGGAGCTCAAATTGGTATCGCTATGGTAGTTGCTTTTGGTATTAACTTGCTAGTGGCTCGTTTTACAAAGTGGAAATCTGTATTTTTAACTGGACATATGTTGTATTGGTTTCCATTTATCTTTGTCGCAGCAGGTGTAGATGCTGGTTTAACAGGGACAACACTACTTATTGTCGCAATCTTGTTTACCGCTGCTTACATGATTATTACACCAAACATCATTCGACCTTTTGTTCGACAAGTCACTCAAGATGATACTTTTACATTAGGTCATCCAACCATCGGTTTGTCATTAATCGCTGGTTATATTGGTAAATGGTTTGGAGATAAATCCAAATCAACAGAAGACTTGAAATTTTCTAAAAATCTAGGATTTTTAAAAGAAATCTCCATTACGTCATCCATTGTTATTTTCTTGGTGTATGCCATTATGATGGTTGTCGTATCGGTTGCAGGAAATAGCCCACTAGAAGTGTTTGGTATTGAATCCTCTGCCAAGATATTTAACTATCTGCTTATGCAAGGGATTACTTTTGGTGCAGGACTTACCATTTTATTAGTTGGGGTTCGTATGATGATTGCTGAGATCGTACCAGCATTTACTGGATTCCAAGAAAAACTAATACCTGATGCTATTCCAGCGCTTGATTGCCCACTTTTATTTCCTTATGCACCCAATGCATTAATTATTGGGTTTGTTGTTTCCATGATTACATCAACGATTGCAATTGTGTTGTTTGCAATAACTGGGTTTTTCCCATATGTGATTGCACCATTAACCATTACATGTTTCTTTGAAATTGGTACTGCTTCCATTATTGGTAATGCGACCGGTGGAAGAAGAGGAGCTATTTTAGGTTCAGCAGTAGCAGGTGTCGTTATGGTGCTACTTGTTGGTTTTTCGATTCCATTTTTACGTGAAACTGTTGCTGATTGGATTATTATCTTTGGAGGTAATGACTTCTCCCTATGGGCTATCTTTGAAGGATTATTTGCACGTCTGATCTCATAGCATCAGATCCTTTCTACAAAAAGAGAAATTTGGGCGAATTTCTCTTTTTAAATGAGTTTTTGATAGATGATCATCATACTTAAGTGTGAAACAACAATTATTATGTAAAATTATTATCTTGAAAATTTTCTTATTGCTAGTTATTGCATATTCACTAGTTTTTAGAATAGTATAGCTTTTAAAACTCATAAGAGGGCAAGATTGGTTATGCAATGATAGTAC
>ERZ869909.1177-NODE-1177-length-22294-cov-9.693748_pt1 | contig 22294 bp, 17 predicted proteins | sample MGYA00520892_ERZ869909 | MGnify/ENA primary metagenome ERZ869909 (study PRJEB32215, sample SAMEA104723947) | bioreactor metagenome | biome: bioreactor; feature: anaerobic bioreactor; material: water | place: China | collected 2015-03-12 ... | reverse complement strand
GCCGCCCAGGCCTTCAACGGCATCTCCACCAAAACCCCCGCCTGGGGCTGGGTCATCCGCAACAACCATATCAGCCATGTCGGCACCGGGCTTTACCTCGGCAATTCCGACGGTCGCGCCCCCTTCATTGCCGGGCTCATCGAACACAACCACATCGAGCACACCACCGGCTACAACATGCAGATCAAGCACCAGTTGCCCCGACCGGAACTGCCCGGCATGCCCACCGAACCCAGCCAGACCATCATCCGCCACAACGTGTTCGACAAATCCGCCGGCGGCGCCACCGGCGAGCGCGCCCGCCCCAACCTGCTCCTCGGCCACTGGCCCCTGCAAGGCCCGGGCAGCGACGACGTCTACCTCGTCGAGCACAACCTCTTCTACCAGAACCCCACCGAACGCCTCTTCCAGGCCGAAGGCAACGTCACTGCACGCCACAACGAGTTCATCAACCAGCACGGCGAGGCGGTGAGCTTTCAACCACACAATCACCTGCCTCGCACGATAGATTTCGGCGACAACACTGTCGTCGGACGCGGTCCCGCGGTGCGGATCAGGGGCGGCGACCCGGCCTACCCACAACACGCCGAGCACAACCTGATCTATAGCGAATCAGCCCCAATCGGCCTACCGGAAGCCCGCAACACCTTTCATCCGCTGCACGACTATCCCGCATCAAGTGCCCCGCCCCAATGACAAGCAGGCTTGCGACTGATGCCGTAGCCCTCCCCTAACCGTATCCACCGCGAGTCGAGACCGTTTCAACTACGAACCCCAACTCAACAACTGAACACATCAATTCCATAGCAACCTGTCAATGAAGACAAGAACCTTTACAACACAGGCCACGATGCGACTCCGCCCGAGTAGCGAGCGCGGTTCGCAGTTGGACGCGCTCTCGCCTGCCACCAATCCGTTCAGGCCCACTTTGCATCCGACACCAGAACCATGCAAACTGCGTACTTACTAGACGGGCGAGTTCGTGCAAGACGAGCGACTTGCAAGTGTTGACCGGCTTCAATCGAGACCTGAATGCGCTGCTCACCGTCGACACTGAGATCAGGTGCAACGGGTGGAAATCGGTCAACGCGGGCCTTTCCTCCGCTTTCGGGCCTTAGGTCTGCGGTCCGGTCGCTCCGCTGCAAGCGACTACGCCATGCCCTCCACCGTGGAGTCGCTCAACCACCCAGAATTCAAGATGTAGCATTCTCTGGAATCTTCTTCTTAACACCCTTTCTTCCTCGCGAAAGGGGTGGGCTCAATCTACCGGCCCACCGATACCTTTCACATTCATCACGGACAGGAGACCTTCAATGCTTACAGGCATTCTTGTCGGCCTTGTTTCGTTGTTTGCGCTGGTCGCTCTCTCGCTGCTAATTCTGCACAAGACCCGCAAGATTCACCTTGCCACCTACCAGTTACTAGCTGCGGCTCGCGAGACGCAAACCCTCTTCTCCCAGATTCAGTCTTTGCTAGCCCTGGAGCGCCAACTGGATCTCGATAAGCCTCTCCCGCCACTGCGCGGTTGGGCGGGGTCTCCAGACTTTCTTCTAAGGCTCTCCAACGAAATTCTGGATCGAAAACCCCAAGTAGTCATGGAGTGCAGTTCTGGAGTGTCGACTGTCGTTATTGCTCGTAGCTTGCAACTCAATGGGCAGGGGCGAGCCTACAGTCTTGAGCACGAACTGGAGTTTGTGAAGAAGACCAGAAAATTGCTCGAAGCGCACGGATTGTCAAACTGGGCCCAGATTATCCACGCACCGCTCGAAACCGAGAACACGGGAACTCCATGGTACGCCGAGCGAGATATTCCGGGGGATCTCCCCCCGATAGATCTCCTTGTTGTGGACGGCCCGCCTGCCACTACCGCTACACTGGCGCGTTACCCTGCCTTGCCGCGTCTGGCTGACCGTTTGAACGAATACGCAGTTATCATCGCGGACGATACGAACCGCAAGGATGAAACCGAAATGATAAGGCGTTGGCTCGAATCCTTTCCTGCAGCTCAAGCGACCAACTGCCACTGTGAGAAGGGTTGCATGTTGATCGAGCTCAATCATGCAGTTGGAGAAGAGAGTTGGCACAGGGCGAGGCCATTGGGAGGCTGACCAATACAACGACTCGACCGATGACAGGCACTTCATCGCAATACCATCCCGCTTATGCTAGAACCTCTGAACTGCCTGTGCGGGTCGCACGAATGCAAATGAAAGGCGCTACTTGAACATCCTGCTCACCTTCGACATCGAGATCTGGTGCAACGGCTGGAAGTCGCTCGATGCGGACTTTCCTGCCGCTTTCGAGCGTTACGTGTACGGTCGCTCCGCCTCAGGCGACTACGCCTTGCCCAAGACTCTGGAGACGCTCAACCGTCACGGACTCAAGGCGGTGTTCTTCGTCGAGCCGCTCTTCGCCGCGCGCTTCGGGGTGGAACATCTGGCCAAGATAACCCGACTCATCGCCGACGCTGGGCAGGAGATCCAATTGCACCTGCACCCCGAATGGACGGACGAGATTCGGCCCCGACTCATCCCCGACAGCGACCGGAAACGCCAACACCTTTCCTATTACACCCTCGACGAACAGCGCGCGCTGATTGGTCATGGCTTGCGCCTGATGCGCGAGGCCGGCGTTGGCAGGATCAACGCCTTCCGCGCGGGCAACTTTGCCTGTAATGCGGACACCTTCAAGGCCTTGCAGCAGAACGGCATCAAATTCGATAGCAGTCTCAACGCAACCAGACCTGTTAGTGCGCCCGACCTTCAGGAACAGAGCCCCCGTTACGCGCCCTTCGATCTTGAGGGTCTCTCGCTCTACCCGATGACCATCTTTCGGGACGGTTTTCGCCGTCAGCGCCACGCTCAGATTGGCGCCTGCAGCGCGCGCGAGCTCGCCCAGGCTATTGAAAGCGCCGACGGCAAAGGCTGGCAGAATTTCGTCATCCTCAGCCATAATTTTGAGCTCTTGAAGTCCAACACCTCGTCGCCTGACGCCGTCGTCGTGCGGCGCTTCGAACATCTATGCAGATTTCTGGCTGATCGCGTCGATCGCTTTCCCTGCGTTGGCTTTCATGAGCTGGGCGGTGCTCCGCACAACGACGTTACACCCTCTATGCCTACGACTGGCACCATCGCAACCGCCATTCGCCACGGCGAGCAGCTCTTGAGGAGGCTGCATTGAGGACCGACTCCGCCGAATGGCAACGCTTTCAGTTCTATCTGAGCTTTCGTTTAGGGGAAATTGGCTTGGCGGAACGCCAATTGCCTGTACTGCGAAAGGTGCACTCAATGACGGAGATCGCAAGCGGCATCACCGTCCCAATCCCAACCGAACTTCCCGACGACTGCACGGGCCTTTACCTCGCTAGATTGCCGGAAAGCGCGCTGTCGGAAGTGCTTGCCAAGAGCAAAGGGTTCATCGCTTATCCGACCAAACACTATCTCCATAGCTACATAGAAATGTCCGGAGATTTCGAAGACTATGCTGCGCAGTTTTCGAGCAAAACCCGCTCGACGATAAAGCGCAAGGTCAGGAAATTCTCCGAGTACACGAACGGACTCGACTTCAGGGTATTCCGTCGACCGGAAGAAATGCAGCAGTTCCATACGGAGGCTCGAGCTGTCTCGGCCCTCACCTATCAGGAGCGCCTGCTAGATGCCGGCCTGCCTGCCTGCCCATCATTTGTCGAGCGCCTGCACCAACGCGCAGCGGATGACCAGATCCGCGGTTACCTTCTGTACGACCGGGGCCGCCCCGTCTCATACCTCTACTGCCCAATCAAGGGTGACAGCGTCGAGTATGCATTTCTCGGCTACGACCCAGAATACGCCAAACTATCCCCCGGCACGGTGTTGCAATGGCTCGCGCTGGAAGATCTATTCGCGGAAAAGCGGCACCGCTTCTTCGACTTCACCGAAGGTGAGGGTGATCACAAGCTGCTTTTCAGCACACACCAAGCGACGTGCAGCAACTTGCTGCTCCTGGAGCCAACGGCTCGAACTCGAATTAGCCTGCAAGCACATCGTTCGCTCGATACCTTTGGCAGGTCAGCCGCCACACTGCTCGATCGAATGGGGTTAAAAGGAAGGCTGAAGAAACTGGTCCGTGGCAGGGCCGCATGAACTCACAACCTCAATCCACAATACGACCTTGACCACCCCTGGTAACAGCCTCTCAGACCGGATTCGAGCCCGGACGCGGGGAATGGCCCCGGGCGAGTTGCTGCGCTTTGCGACCCGCCGAGTTCTGCGATATCAGTCGCATGTCGTGTTCGGGCATGATCTGGCCAATCCCACGCCACCGGAATGGCCTCTAGATTTCGAGGCACTTCTGCTCGACTGCAACGAAGAACTGCCTGAAGCCGTTGTCGCCGATCTCCTCGCTGCCACCACATCCAACCAAGCCTATATTGACGATATCCGACAAGGTTTAGCCATTGGTCTAGTGGCTTACCATCAGGATACGCTAGCGCATTTCGCCTTTGTCATGAAGGGATCGCCAACCCTCAGAATGTTGGGCTTCAATGCCGATACTGCGCTTCTCGGCAATGCCAGAACATTCCGACACTTCAGAGGCCGTGGCTTACAGACGCAGTCAATCCGCGCGCGCCTCATCGCCGCCAAGCACGCCGGCTTCGCGTCGGCCGTCTCAGAGACAGCGCTAGACAACCACGCCTCCCAGAAGGCCCTGGAGCGAGCCGGGCTTGCTCGGCTGGGCACGGTCCGCCTGGTCGTAGCGCTCAACCGATTGATCCTCAGGCACAAGTCATTCGGACGGCCAACGCTCAGCATGACGCTGCTTTAACCAACGAAGACACCGAACAACATGGAAACGATCTCTCACTCGCGCCTCGCGCGCCATCTGAATGCCTTCGCGGCCATTCGCAAGGGTTGCAAGCACTACGATGTTCCCCTTTGGCAAGCCGTGCCAGCGGTGCTCTGGTTGTACGGCGCAAAGCAGTTTTCCTTGAAGGAGATCGTGGGCTACGGTTTATATGTCCCATCCCTCAGGGCTCAAAAGCCGGTTCTGATCAGCAAACACGGCTCCCTGGCCAAGCTGAAGGCGCTCAACCCACCGGGTTCCGCATGGCGCACGTCCGACAAGATCGAGTTCTACAAACACTGCATCGAGTCTGGCCTCCCTGTTCCCAGGCTGGTTGCCGTCTTCAGTCAGGGCAAACTACACGACTCGAGCTTTGCCACCTTTGAGGCACGAGAAGACGCGCGCCAGTGGCTGGATGACGAACTGCCGACCGACTTCGTGGTGAAGGACGCGAAGGGTGCCTATGCCCGTGGATTCGAGGTCTTCAGTCGATCAGGCGAAGCGATTGCGCACAAGGGTGGCAACACGTTTGATCTCGACGGATTCATCGACCGCGTTTGCTCCAATCCGTCGAGAGGCAGAGTTATCCAGGAAAGGCTCTTTGATCACCCAAAGCTTTGCGCCCTAAGTGGTTTGCAAGGGCTGCAAACAATGCGGGTGAATACTCTGCTGAGCGAATCAAGCGTGGTGGAAGTTCTTTACTATTTCGTCAAACTCGTGAGGCAAGGCCACCTGACCGATAATTTCGCCATGGGCACCTCCGGAAACATGATTGCTTTCGGGGATCGCGATACGGGGATACTGAAGGGAGCTGCCCGCCTTCACCCATGCGGAAGTGGACTCGACGTGATCGAAACACATCCGGAATCGGATAACGTGATCAAAGGATTCGAGGTTCCGTACTGGCAAGAAGCCATCGACTTGGCCAAAAGAGCGCACCTCTCATTCCCCGAAGTCAAAAGCCTCGCTTGGGACATAGCGATCTCAGAGGACGGTCCCAGACTCCTTGAGGCCAACGCCAGCTGGGACCCTCCTCCCTATTTTTCCGACATAATGACCGCAGAGAACTGGCGCCGGATTTTCGCCTGAACCATCACTGGCTCGCCTTGGAGGGACCCGGTGGGCACAGTCGCCGCACACTCTCCGAAACCGCCTCGCCAACCACCACCGACTCACGCTCGGAGAAAGCGTTCAGCACAAGCTCTTTCGCGCTATCGCCGTCACCCGCGCGGCGTGCCCCCACCCGCAAGCGGGTGAATTCCGCAGACTGCATTGCATGCGCCACCGAGCGAACACCCTTGTGCCCCGCATCACCACCGCCCGTCTTGACCTTGACCCGACCTAGCAACAGATCCATATCGTCGTGCACCACGGTCATTGCACCAACCCCAATGTCCAGCTTGTCAGCAACCGCCTTGATCACCGCCCCCGAACGGTTGATAGGCACATTCGGTTTCATCAAAAGCCACGATTCGTCACCAACCCCCGCCGCGGCCACTTGGCAAGCAGCACCGTCGTGCCACTGAACCGCGAGCGAAGAAGCGATCGCATCGAGCACCCGATAGCCGAGATTGTGCGGAGTGCCCTCATACTTCACCCCCGGATTGCCGAGGCCAACAACCATCTTGTTGTACGAGCTCCCCTCGAACGCATCCAGACTCAGTTCCGGCATCGCAACCGGTACGACCGCCCCCGGACGCTCCGTTGCCCCACTTCGATGCAACGCGCCACACGGCCGGCAAAACTCGCTCCTGCCGCATCCATGCACCCAGCACCTCACCGGTGACTCGCGATCAATGATCAGCCGAACAAGGTGGTCGGCCTTGTTCGAGCCTTTGAGCAAAACGAGGTCTCCGGGACGCAGGGCGAGCTTGAGAAACTCTGACGCCTGCGCGAGACTTTCGAAGCCCCGGAGACGGTCCGAACCCGGCTCCGCCTTGCATGCCCGGGCGGCGTGTGGACCGACGAAAAGCACCAGGTCGGCTGCTTCCATGGCCTGCCTTGCCACTTTTGGGTAGAGCTTGGACGCCGAGAGCGAATAATCCGACACGGTGCCCAGCACAATGACCTTCCGCCGCGAACTAGCCTGGCGCATGAAATCAAACGCTGACTCCAAGGACCACAACGGCGCCTTCCAGTCGTCCCGCAGGAAGGTGATGCCATCAGACGTCGAAAAGGGCTGCATTCGCCCCTCCTCCGGCCCAACCTGTTCGATGGCTGTTATCGCCTCCTCTACTGGCAAGTTCAGCGCCACCGCCACGCCAAGAGACATCGCCACATTGCGGGCATTATGCACACCGTGCAGTTTCGTCCTTATGTGAAAACGCCGATCCCCAAACTGCACTGTCACAGTAAGTGGTGCCGGCCAAACGGATTCTGCCGAAAGCAATCTGACGGTGGATGTCTCGTCCTCACCCACCCATACGACCTGGCACGTCGCCAACCTGCCGATTTCCTGGACATAGGCATCATCCCTATTGAGGACCGCAACCCCGCGCGTCGGCAAACGTTTCACGAGTTTGCCCATCTCGTTGGCTATGGCCTCCATCGTCTTAAAGGCAGAGAAATGGTCCCGCTTTACACCAGTCACCACCGCGACATCGGGCTTCGCTATGGCAACCACGAGATCCAAGGCACCCGGTCTATGTTCAGAAAGTTCAAGTACGCAATAGCGATAAGAGCGATTCAAGGCTGCGACTACTTGGGCGACAGGGAAACGCTCATTTTCTGACCGCCGCGTTGCAAGAACAGGGCCCAGCTTCGTAGTCATCGCCAGGACAAGATTCTTGGTCGTGGTTTTCCCAGCACTACCCGTGATGCCAACAACCATTGTCTGCCGACACCGTCTGCGAACAATCCAGGCCCAGGGATACGCAACAACACGCCTCGCGACCTTCTTGGTCTCTGAAAAAACCGCGTGCACCTGACTGGTCAGCCTCGATGCCTTGCGCAAGGTATCAGCGAACATACCCGTGCCCTTGAAACTGTGCCTTCAGTTCAGAGGCGTCAAGCCTAAAGCTTGAATAAAGAATCAAAATGCGAAGTCGCACAATAGAGGCCTGCGTCAATGCTAATCCGCATCTACAATGCATCATGGAGACAGGAACTGCAATACTGACCCTTCAGCTCACGGCGGGATCTTTCCCGAAATCCCAAAGTAGCCGCGAGTCGAGGGCCAGCTTTGCTTCTGCGGCGGCTTTCCCCCGCCTTTGGTTTGCCTTCGTTATTTTTTTGAACCTATTCGCGCCTTTCGCACCGTGCGAAACGCATGCGTCCGAAGTATCCGAACTCGAAGCAATCGCCCAACGCCTGCAGCCGGGCGAATTGACGGAACTGGGTGGCACACTGCCAAGTGGTTTTTCCAGTTTTCAAGCCTTTCACAATCACGGCACCGGAAGCGAACCGGACACTTGGAACACGCGCGCACAGTGGGATCCGGTACATCGGCGCACTTATTTCTTTGGTGATAGGAACGCGATCGTTTTTCACTCCTACATCGCTCAAACCCACGAGTGGCGGCACAATGCCGTGGCAGGCTCGATTCCCCACGATCATCACCAGTATGGCGGGGTCGCTTTCGACCGTCACCAACAACACTTCTACAGAAAGAGCGGCGGGCTCTTGCATCTCTTCATTCCAGCATCCGAGCACTGGAAACTCATAACCGATGACTTGCCGGCTGGCGGCACAAGCCCCATGGAGTATCACGAAGGTCTCAGAGCCCTACTTATACTAGGCAATCACGACTTGTATCAGTTCGATGGTAGCGGCTGGCGAACTATCGCACAGGTCGACAACCATGGTCATCACGCAAACATGATCTACAACCGGACAAGAAGGGAACTGATCATCGTCGGCGGAAACCGATCCCGACGCACCGTAACCCTGATGGATGAACGAGGTCAGAAGTTCCGTATGGCCGACGCCCCGTTTGACTGGCGCGCCCAACACCACGTGCTGAGCTACGATCCGAGGTCCGGAAACTACCTCGTGCTTCACAGACGCGAACGCGTACTCTGGGAGTACAGCCCCGCGCACGACCAATGGCTCATCGCCCGCCAGTGGCCAGAACCGCACGACTGGCCCTTCGGCAATTTCTATGGCCATGTCCTGATACCAGTCGACGAGTTCGGCGTGATCGTTTGGCTGCACCGCAGCGGCCCTATGGTATATCGGCACAAAAGCGTGTTTCCTGGCGACCATTCAAACTCGCCACTCAGTGGTTCAACACAAGCGACTGAGGTGCCGAACGATTTCGGCAAAACGCCTCGCGTTCAGTCGAGTGACGGTCGCAACAACGACGAAACTGCCGATCGCCGAGCACGTCCAAGCGTCGAACCGCTCGACCCCGCCCTGAATCGTCTTCGGCAACCTGCGACACGAGCGGCGGAGTTGGACTCTTCTCGAATCAGGGCGCTCCGCGAGCAATCTGATTTCGAGGGTGACCAGCCTCAGTCTCAGACTGCTGTAATCGATCTCCTCGATTCATCCAATGTTCGCGCAATAAGAGAAGGCCGACTCACACTGGCCGACATTCCGGCACCGCAGCCCGGCACTCCGGATACTGACGCAACGACGCAGCCTGGTGCACTCTCGTCCGCCTTTCCTGCCGCTCCTTCCGTAAGGCCAAGCATGGCGCACATACTCCGCCAGCACCCTGCACATGCGGCCTTCAGCGCGATCGGGCGGAGCATGAAACCCGGGGAGTGGCGCTACGTCGAGACAACAAATACACCGGACTTCAGGGTTCGATTCTGCGGATCGGGGGACGCCTCCACACATGCACTCGGTTGGACCGACGCGTTTGCCTACGATGCGCAAACACAATCCTTCTGGGCGATCGGCATGCGCGAAGCCAGCGAGAAGCGTCTGTTTTTTCTCGACCGAAACCTCGTTTGGCACGAAGTGAGCATGCCTTGGGGGGAAGACTGCACGCGGGACCGACGGCCCTTCAATCGCCTGACCGTTGCAGATATCGGTGACGGTCCGCATCTCTATTGGCCCGTTTCCAACGGCACGCCGACAAGCATCGGCCGGATGATACGCGCGCCCATCGCACCCTATCTTGCCGGGGAAACCCGGATCGACTGGCAGCAGTTCTCCGAGGGGTTCGGCATTCGCAACATGAACTCCACTGGTGATTTCGCAGTGGAATGGTTCCCCGAGATCGCATCTTGGGTCTTCTTTGGCCGGCACAGCGGAACCAGGACACCCACACCGTTTTCCCAGGAGGGCCACACTCCAGAGGGCGCATCGCTAGACAAATCATGGCACGGTCAAGCCATGGTGCTCTCGGCGGAAGAGAGAGTCTGGCGATTTTTCGATCGCACGTACTCGGGACAGTACAGAGCACGCTTGATCTACAACCCGTTTCGCAAGGAGGTTCTGCTTGCCCCTGGCAGCGAGTTCCGGGCGGCCCCCGGTAGCACGATCCCTCAGCGAGAATGGGCCCGTATCGTAGCCGGAGGGCGGCCCGGCATGGTCACGCCTTTGCCTGATGGCCAAGTCCCCATGGTGAAAAAACTCGACCAAGCAACGGGGGACGGATTCGAGCTCCCAGCCTACTCACCGCGTTACCATTCTCTCGGCGTAAACCCCGTGAACGGCGACTATCTTTGGTGGAATCGTCACGAAGAGGTCATATGGTCCAGTCCGGACGGCAAGCGATGGTATATTTATGACGACTTCAACGACCTTGACAGCAACCGGTTTCCCCCAGAACGAGAGCGCTTCCGAGGTCGTAGAGGCCTCTTCGGCGCAACGGGTTACGTGCAGATGAACGCACTCCCTGGCACCGATCTTGTCGTTTTCTTCGACCCCGACCGGGGCGTCATACTGCACCGGATAAGACCGAACCGTTAATGGCACCCATCGATACTCAGATCACCGAGGGAAGACCCGACACACTCGCGCGCCCATTGGTATCGGTGGTCATGCCCAGCTACAACACCGCTCAGTACATTCGCGAGGCAGTCGACAGCGTCCTTGAGCAGGACTATCCCAATCTCGAACTCCTCGTGATTGACGACGGCTCGACTGACGCTACTCCAGAGATTATCGAGGCCTATGGCGAGCGTGTGCGCTTCTTCACACAGCAGAACGCAGGTGCTGGCGCGGCGCGCAACCTCGGGCTAAGAGAGGCCCGAGGCGAATACATTGCGTTCCTCGACTCTGACGATGTTTGGCTACCGGGGAAACTCCAAGCCCAAGTCGAGCACTTCGAAACCAATCCGGATGTCGGTGTAGTCTACAGTCGCTGGCAAACTTGGAAGCCTGGGGATTGTGGAGCGTTTCATCGTCCTGAACCACTCCGCTGCGCCATCCGCCCGGGAATCGTTCGGGAAGGTTCCGGCTGGCTCTACAACGGCCTTTTATTCACGTCCATGCTGCACACCATAACCGTGATGATGCGCCGTCGAACCATCGAACAGATCGGCTTTTTCGACACCCGCCTCAAGCGCGGCCAGGACTACGATTACTGGCTGCGCGCATCGCGAATTTCGCCGATTCACCAGCTCGATGCGGTGTATGCGCTCTACCGTCTCCATGGCGAGGGATGCATAAAGAAATGGCCGAACGAGAACTATGAACGCATCGTGGTCGAGAAGGCGCTGAATACCTGGGGGCTCGAGGGACCGGACGGCACACGTACAGACCCGGCTGCAATGCGCGGACGCCTGACCCAGACCAGCTTCAGCTTTGGTTACCACCACTATTGGGGAGGAGACCCGCATCTGGCGAAAGCGGCGTTTCGCGAGTGTGTTCAGGCGAAACCAATTAGCATTAGATACTGGACGTACCTGATATTGAGCAGCGTCAAGACAATCCTGACGCCCCGCAAGGCTACTGTGTGATCCAGCCTTCTAGGAAACCTCCATTGCAACGTGAATTTTCCCAACCGCAGCATCAGTCCAAGCGGTTATCCTGAACGACTCAAGCACTGGCAACCATAGTTTGATGCTGAAGAACTTCAGGAAGCTCATTTCGCTGCTCGACCCCAACCAACGCATTCGTGTCATGTTCATCGTGGCACTGATGGCAGTTACCGCATTTCTGCAGATGGCGGGGGTCGCATCCATCATGCCATTTCTGGCTGTGGTCTCCGACCCCGACATCATCCAGCGGAATGCATGGCTCGCACTGCTTTATGATCGGTTTGGCTTTGAGTCGGCAATGGCCTTTCTGTATTTTCTGGGCCTAGCCGCGTTCGCCATCTTCGTGGCGGGCACTGCGCTTCAGGCGCTGACCGAGTGGATCATTACGCGATTTTCTCATTTGCAGCAGTACAACCTGTCGCGCCGGCTCATGGCGAGTTACCTCTCACGCCCTTACACGTTCTTCCTGACCCGCAACTCGGGAGATTTGTCCAAGACGCTTTTGCAGGAAACAACCCACGCTGTCAGTGGGGCGCTACTCCCGGCCATGCGGTTGTTGAGCCACCTTCTGACAGCGATTGCAATCATCTCCCTCCTTGTCGTTGCACACCCATGGCTGGCTGCCATTGTCGCGATCGTGCTAGGGACTGTTTACGGGTCCATCTATCTCGTGGCAAGGAGCTGGCTTCACCGCATCGGCAAAGAACGAGTAAAGGCGAACCAGGAGCGCTACACAGCCGCCTCCGAGGCATTCTCAGGCGCCAAGGAGATTCGCCTTCTGGGCCGTGAGCACACGTATCAAGAGAGATACCGCAGACCCTCCAAGCGATACGCGCTTCATCAGGCCAATGCAACACTCCTCGGCGCATTGCCACAACATGCAATAGAAGCAATCGCCTTCGGTGGTGTGATTCTCCTGGTACTGTTCCTCATCTCATCGGGTGGCAGCATCGCACAAGCCCTACCGCTGATCGGCCTCTACGCCCTTGCCGGCAAGCAGTTGATTCCAGCCTTTCAGAAAGTTTTCAAGGCAGTGTCTTCGCTCCGCTTCACCATGCCCGCCGTAGATAACGTCTTGCGGGATCTCGACGAAGGCGGCTCACCAACCTCCCCGTCCACGGGTCACCCGCCCCCGAATCCTTTGGCCCCCGTCCGCGGAATTCGAGTCCGGAACGTCAGCTACAGATATCCCGGTACAGATGCGCCTTCCCTGAATGACATCAGCCTAGAGATCCCAGCGCTGAGTACGGTCGGATTCGTCGGATCATCCGGTGCAGGCAAAAGCACCCTAATCGATGTTCTCCTCGGCTTGCTGGAGCCGGAAGAGGGCGTGATTCTCGTCGACGATGTTCCGCTCGACCCAACGAACATAAGAAGCTGGCAAGCGGCAATTGGATATGTTCCTCAGCATATCTTTCTGGCGGACCAGAGCATCGCAGCCAATATCGCCCTTGGCGTGCCAGCAAGCGAAATAGACCATGCAGCAGTCGAGCGAGCCGCGCGATTGGCCGATCTCCACGACTTCGTTGTCAATGAACTGCCCGAAGCTTACGAGACCATCATCGGCGAGCGCGGGGTTCGCCTATCCGGTGGTCAACGGCAGCGCATAGGCATAGCCCGCGCCTTATACCGCGATCCACCGGTACTACTTTTCGACGAAGCAACCAGTGCTCTGGACAATACGACCGAACAGGCGGTAATGAGCGCCATTCACAACCTTTCCGGGGCAAAGACCATCTTGCTTATCGCGCACCGGCTGAGCACGGTCCGCGCTTGTGAGCACATCTTTGTCATGAACAAAGGGCGCCTCGCAGAAAAGGGCACCTGGCAGGAGCTGACAGATCTCGACGGACTTTTCCAAAGACTCGTCACCGGTCAGAAAGCAACCGAGTCACTGGAGATAGAGTCGCAGACGCATGAATAGAAAAATTGTCAGTGATGAGCTCGAAACGCTAGTAGATGATTTGAAGACAGGCCTTGAAGAATCACGCAAATGTCGAGTCGCAGGTGTCAAATTAGAACGGCATCATCGCCGGCAGAGCTCAACCATAATCAAATGCCTTGTCGACTATTCTGATGGGGCTTCGTGTCACGTCTGGGGGAAGACCTTGCACCCTGGCGGCCTCCCCGGGCAGGCCGCAGCCCGCACGCAGCGCGATTTCGATCTACACACAGTATTGTGCGAAGCCTTCGCCCGGTATGAATCATTCAATGTTCCTCGCCCCGTTTTCTGCTCACCGGAGAGTCGCCTCATCGTGACTGAGCACGCGCCGGGCGACCGGCTGCAAGACAGACTTGCGTCCGGCGCGAGGATTCTTCCGTCATCTGGAAACACCGACGATCTGTTGCGCAGTTGCCATCTAGCCGGGGAGTGGCTTCGAGCCTTCCAGAAGGCAACAAAAGACTACTGGCCGGGTAAGAGCGAAGGCTTGCCTCCGCCGCCGCTGCGAAACCTCGAACGCATTGCCCGACAGGCACTGGAACTCCTTTCAGAAGACTTGAAAACCTCGACCCTTGGTCTCGGCGCGGCATTACGAGAACAATCAGTACAACTGCTACAGCGTTCCTTAGACGAAAGTCCTGAGCCGGACTGGACGGCGTGCGCCATTCACGGAGACTTTTTTCCCGGAAACATCCTGGTTGAACCAAACCGGGTAACCTGCATTGATTTCACTAGCTCGACATGGGGAGATCCCGGCGTCGATGTCGGCTACTTCATCCATCAGTTACAGACACTCGCAGTAAATCCGTTCGTCAAGACATCCACCACGGAGCTCATGATTCGAGAGTTCCTGTCCGGCTACGGTCACTCGGAAACTACCGCTGATGCCTACTGGCGATCTAGCACACTCGCCAGAACCCAGAGAATCGCACTGTGCCTTGCACGACTCTACGCCCTGCGCGGCAAAAGGCCAAAGACCACCTTCGCCACCGCAAAGCGTTCATATCACTTACTAGTAACAAATCGCACGCTTTCCGATCATGTCCTCACCGTCGCGACACAATGAATACGACAATTCCAATACACAGGGTGCGCTACGCGCTAGGCATAACCATGCCTGCTTGCAATTGCGAAGGGGCGCAAACAACATCGCAAAGGCCGGAGCCATCGGGCGAAGCCATAACGTCATTAGAAAACATTTGTTAAAGTCTGCCGCCGTCGCGCCAACGCTCGGAATACCTAAGAATTTTGTGAAGTTGTCGAGTTCGCAGTCAGATTGAGTCCGCGCGAAAACCGCTCAGTGCGAGACGGGTACCAAACGCGGTTCCACCAAACGGATCAAGAAACTTTTTTGTTTCAGAAGGCGCACCGGATCACGCACGAGCAGCAAGGACTCATCCATCGACGGAAGAACCCATGACCATCGAACTGCCCGAAACACCTCGAGTTGCCGTCATCATCCCCTACTTTCAAACTAAATCCGGAGTTCTTGCCAGAGCGATTCAGTCAGCTCTGGCTCAAAAAGGCAAATTCAGCCTTACGATCGTAATTACCGATGACGAGTCACCAGTGCCCGCCGAAGACGAGTTGGCGCGACTCGACCTCCTTCCGACCAATATCGATCTGATCAGGCAGAAGAATGCTGGTCCTGGTGCTGCGAGAAACAACTGTCTCGACCACGTGCCAAGTGACACCGCGTACGTTGCGCTTCTAGACTCTGACGATGAATGGAATGCCGACTTCTTGAACCATGCTGTGCACGCAATGAACCTCGGTTACGATCTTTTCTTCTCGGACACTGAGCGTTTCAGCCAGGAAGCAACGCGATTCAACTGGAGTGCATACCCGGAAAGAAACCTAACTGCTGATCGTCACAAGAGAATTCATCCGGATCTAGAGCTTTACGAGTACAGTGGTGATTTTTTCGATTTCGCGATATATCGAAGCAACATAATTAGCTCTTCAGCCATGGTTTACCGCTTGAACGCGAGCGCTGGGCTGCGATTCGATCCACGCATCTTTAATGGTCAGGACCGCCTTTTCAAGCTCAAACTCGTGCATTCCATTGGCAAGGTTGCGTTTTCGCCACGTGTACTCTGCCACGAAGGCGAAGGGGTTAACATTTTCGACGGCGCAACCTGGGGTTCGCAACGTTCACTGGCGCGGTCGAGCAGCTACATCCGACTCGCAAAGCAAATACGCGAGGATCTGAGGCTCACCCCTTCTCAGGACGAGCACGTTATTCGTCAGTTGCGTGACGCGAGGCAGTCGTTTGCTGCGAATCTGCTACACCTGATAGCGAAAGGTCAGGTTCCGAGCAGCAAAGTGGCATGGGAGACTCTGCGCCTGGATCCGCTGGCTTACATGGCTATCGCACCTGTTCTATCGAGCGCAGTACGGCGCAGGCTGTTCAAACAGTGAGGCATCGAGGGCCCTTCTTTCTGCGGGGAGTCTAGTGTAGTCCGCAGCCCATTCTCGAACGACGACTTCGCAACCGACCGACAGATCTGCTCTCGGACTCAAGTAGCCATTTTCCGGGGCTTCGTTGGATAACCCGTGTGGGTCGTTTCCTCATTGATCAGACCGGCTGCGCTTGATAACTCAGGTTCGTCGAGTTCCCTGCGCATAATTATCGCCAACGCAACAAACGCGTAAAGCAGGTTGAAATAGGCGACATCCAGAAAGGCGCCCGCGGCCATGAAGCCGATCAAGCCAACCTGCAGGGCCCAAGCGTACTCCGACAACCACTCCCGACCCGGCAACGTTGCAGCGGAGCGCTTGATACGCCCGAGCGTGAGATAGGTGAATCCGATCAGAACGAGAAATACGGCCAGCCCAAGAAAGCCGTGCTGCCCGAGTATCTGGAAGTAAATGCTATGCGGGGAAAGAGCATGATTCCAAGACCCTTCAAAGTTGGCATAGCTTATCCACCAAGGATAACCCATTGCGGTATTGCGCATGCCCATACCTACCAATGGTCGCTCTACCGCCATGTTCCAGTTGACGCCCCAAGCCTGGATTCGCTGCATTGAGGACGTGTCTTCCTCGAAGGTCTTGATCGTGCTCCAACGCTCTGCCAAGCGCTCAGGGGGAGCTACGCCGACCACCCCTACCGCAATCAATGCCAATCCAACAAGCAGCCACTTCCGCTTCATTCGCAGGAACAGGAAAGGCGCAATCACTAAAAGTCCCAGGAACGCGCCCCTCGAGTAGGTCGCAAGAATGGCGATGCTGGTCAGCCAGAAGGCCGCGTAGAAGCCAAGGCCAATCGGTTTGTACCAGGCCGCATGCAGCGGCCATCCGATATCGACCCAACCCCTATGAAACAAACGTGCGGAAACGAGCAGCATCGGCAGAACCATGATCAACGCGAGTCCGATGTAGGTATTGCCGGAAAGGAAGGAGCCAGAAGGGCCCAGCACCATGTAGCTGCCCCCGGTGCTTATGGCAAAGAAGCCGCCCTTGATCCCGTAAAAGCCGATTGAACCTGCTGTTACAAGCAGCAACCAGACGATTCTCCTGGTCCCGAAAACTAGCATGGGCGTGACGAAGGTCATGAGCAGGATCTTCATCACATGCTGCCATTGTTGCCAGGCCCCTGACGAATTTACGGCGAACCAACTCGTGATCGCCATGAAGAAAGCGAAAAAAAACATCATGATCATTTCACGAGTCATCGGAATAGGTCTCCGATCTCGCGTCATAACCAACGCAACCAACGTTACCGCCCCAATCAATGTCGCAATCGGAAAAGTACGCATGTAGCTCCAAGTGAGCCCATGTGGCGCCATAAGGCCGACCCAAAACCAAGCGAGAACGCCAGACCAAGGGAACCGCAGGATCACCGGAACGAGTCCGAGGACAATGAGGAGAAGAAGCAGGTCGCGCATCTGGGATCAGTCGTTCAGGGGGTAGCCAGCTCTCGCGAGCATGCTACGCAAGCCTGGTAGCGGAAAACCCATCTCATAGGCTCTGCGGCCATGCTCCCGTGCCTTCTCGAACGCGTTGAGTCGGAAATAAAGCAATCCGGCGTTGTAATGAACATTGGCATCATGCGGGGACAACCCGGTTGCCAACTCGAGAAGCGCCACCACCTCGCGCTGCCTTCCAGACTGCATGTAGTACTGGGCCTGAAGCATCGGCACCATCCCGTCATTCGGAACGACGCGCCGTGCCTGCTGAAAACGGCAGTCAATGTGCACCATACCGAGTGGCTCGGGGTTGCGCTCTCTCAATGCAAGTCGCACCAAAGCATCAAGTGCTGGGTGATGATTTGGAAAGTGGTTGAGTACATAGTCGAGGTCACCTCTCAGCGTGCCCGCACTTCCTCTCGCACTACCGCGAAGAGTGCGGACGTTATCGTTGAAATGGAAACGCTCAACTACACGAAGATGGCCCGTTTGCGATGGGTCCCGATAGTCGTTGTTCCAGTTCCGCCCATCTAGTGGAGGGCAGACCGGTTGCGCGAAAACAGTCGCCTGAAACACAAGCAAAAGCAAAAACACCGCCACGCTCCGCGCAAAACATTCCGAAGCGGACGACGGGTATTTCGTTTCAGCATTCTCAGATTTCATCGCCAACCCCCGTGGTGAGGATTCTTGCCCGGCATTGTTCGGCAAAGTTTCAATCACAGGAACATCCTTCATTCAGCTTGCGAAGAGGGTGACGTGGCATTCATGATTCGATTCACCCACGTAAGCGTTGCTCGTTCAACGCTGCCTCGCCAGTCATTCCTGGAGAAAGTGTGGTTGGCGGAAGCGACTTCCAGCTGCTCCACATTTTGGCGCTCGAGGAACGAGCGCCACAACACTGACGCTTCAACCGTGTCACGGAACTCGTCAGCGGTCAAATCATCCCCACTCAACACGATCAGAACCGGCCGATTGAAGCGCCTCGCACCCTCAGCCATCCGAACCGGCAATGATTCTCCCGGTTTCAATGGTTCTGATGTCACCCGTTCAGCTGTGGGCGTCAACTTGCAACACTCGACTTGATTCGCGGGGGTCGCGCGCCGATTCTCAACGAAGACTAGGCGGGCGCTGTCCACAAATGCGCGGATTGCACGAAACGGATTGACCCGTCCACGAATCAAACCAGACCACAAATCACGACTGACCATTCGCTTCAGGTAGTAGTGCTTGAGATAGGCCTTGGCAAGACCTTCCTCGGTTCGCACCCAAGGATTAAGCAACACCATACCGGCGACTCGGCTGTCTCGCCAAGCGTAATCGATCGCGGCAGACGCCGCATCGCAGAGACCCCACAACACCACCTTCTCCATCCCCCGCGACTCCTCGAGGAAGGTGTCGATGGCTGTCGTGATGTCCCCGCGGACATGCTCGAAACTTCGAGCCTCTCCCGAAGCATCGCCCATACCTCTGTAGTCGAAGCGAAACACGGGGATGCCTCCCAGAGCAAGGGCCCGTGCAAGTAGTACGAACTGCCTGTGACTGCCTACGCGATATTGCGGACCACCGACAATGACGAGAACACCCACCCGCGCCTCGTACTGCCCCGAGTGAAGAATACCGAGTAGTTCCTCACCCTCGCAACCGAAGACGATGGCGCGCTCTGTCATGCTGCCACCCCGCTCCTGACTGCACGCAAAGCCGCCCGCGTGAGCTCGATCAGCCCGGGTACCTCCCGGATCTCCTGAGCGCTCCAGAAGGGATCGCCGGTGCAAGTGACAACGCTCACCTCAATACCTGCGGTTCGCCATTCATCGACGCACTTGCTGCCCTGAGGAGCTATGCCAGCACTCTCCGAGGGCACGACTTCGAACCAATGTACTGGACCGCTGTTCGGGGCCTTGAGCCGCGACTGGGCAAGACCTGATGCCAAACTCGGCGAAAGCATGTAACCGGCAATCTCGAGCGACTCGCCCGCATCGAGCCTGCTCCGCAGATCCCTCGTGCTCTCCTTATTGCCACTCATCATCCCCGCCGCCATGCGCAAGCGAAGAAACTGCATCAGAAAGAGGTTTCCGTCGAGCGCGGGTTGCCAGAGGACGGTGGCCAAAGGTTCCGGGGCACCAGCTTGCCGCAAAAACTGCGACAGCAACAGACAACCTGAGCGAATCCCCCAGCACACGAGCTGATCGGCATGGGTTTCACGCAAATGGGCGACACACGCGCGAAGATCGTTCAACCACCCTTCCCAATCGGCGTCACCGAATTCGCCGGCACTGTCTCCGCACCCGTAGAGATCTGGCACCATCACCAACCAGCCGTCGAGGGCCAAAGCGCGGGCCTGCTGGGCAACCATTCTGCGGGATTTGTTCTGCTCATCGCCAAATGCTTGCACGCACAGCACAGCGCCTCTCGGGCGGACCGAAGGATCCGGTAGGTGAAAGACGGCGAATAGGGAACCCTTTGGTCCTTCGATAAAAGCGGCTTCCATGCAGCGTGCGGCCTTTTGCCCCGATAACGTAGCTTGCCCGGGCACCCCGGGGAAATAGGATTCTATCAGCATGACTGTCTGTTACCGTGATCCAGTCGACACCTTTTGCCCGACTGGCATGTTGCATAATGGTGCAATGAAGCGGACCATCAAACAGCGCAAGCAGCGCGACTTCCATTCCCCAGTGCCCAGATGTCAGGCATGACCCGACCACGACTGATCGTATACAGCCGCGTCTACCCCAACCACGCCCAACCCAATTACGGCCTGTTCGTGCGCGAGCGTATGCGGCGAGTCGCGGGCGAGATCGATCTGGTGGTGGTGTCGCCGGTGCCATGGTTTCCGTTTCAGAGGCTGATCCGGAGCTTTCGGCCACACTTCCGACCGGAGGTGGCGCCGGTGGAGGAGCAGGACGGCATCCGGGTGTATCACCCGCGTTTCTTGTGCTTTCCGGGTTTTCTGAAGTGGACCGACGCCTGGCTGCAGGCGCTGGGTTCGCTCGGAACCATGCGCCGGCTCAAGCGTGAGTTCGGCTGCGACATCATCGATTCGCATTTCGTGTATCCGGACGGGGTGGCCGCACGCCTGCTCGCGCGCTGGTTGAAGGTGCCCTATACGATCACGCTGCGCGGGAGCCTGCTGCGCTTTGGTGCGAGCCGATTGCAGAAGGCGCAGATAGACCGGGCTTTGACCGATGCGGCCCGCGTTTTTTCGGTGGCGGACTCGCTTCGCCAGGACGCAATCAGTTGGGGGCAGTCGCCGGACCACGTGCAGGTGGTCGGCAACGGCGTGGATCTGGATCGCTTCGGCCCCGAGGATCCGGCCACGTGCCGCGAAAAGCTGGGCTTACCGGCTGATGCCAGGGTGCTGGTTTCGGTGGGTGGCCTGACCGAGCGCAAGGGTTTCCACCGGGTGATCGAGTTGATGCCCGCTTTGCGCGAACGTTTTCCGACGCTGCATTTCGTGGTGGCGGGCGGCGCCAGCCCCGAGGGCAACAACCGGGACGAGTTGGTCGCGCAGATCGAACGGCTGGGGCTGAATGATTGTGTGCATCTCATCGGTGCGGTGGCACCCGATACGCTGCGCCATGTGTATTCGGCCGGCGATGTCTTCGTGCTGGCGACTCGGTTCGAGGGTTGGGCCAACGTGTTTCTGGAGGCTTCCGCCTGCGGCGTGCCCATCGTGACCACCCGCGTGGGCGGCAATGCCGAGGTGGTCGCCAACGAGGACATCGGTCTGCTGGTGGACTATGGCGATGCCGATGCGCTGCGCGATGCCCTGAATCGCGCGCTGGGCAAGCAATGGGACCGGGACAAGATCCTGGCATACGCGCGGGCAAACGCCTGGCAGACGCGCATTCCGCAATTGGTCGAGGCTTTCTGCGCGATTCATGACGCGGGCTCCGACACCCCGACAGCGACGGCCAAGGCGTGAGCGAGCTCTACACGCGGTTAGTGGCCGGGTTGCTGTTCCCGCTGCACGAACGCCTGAAGAGGCACGACACGGTTGCGATTCTGCGGGAGATCGAGCGCACCCAGTGGCTCTCGCCGGAGGCTTTGCGCGTAGAACAGGGGCGACGGCTGGCGGCCTTCATGAGCCGGGTGGCCGAGCACGTGCCGCTTTACCGCGACATGTTTCGCGAACGCGGGTTGCAGGGGCAGGATTTCTCCGATGCTGGCGCACTGGCGACGCTGCCCACTAGCGACAAGGACCTGATCCGCGCGAATTTCGACCGGCTGAAAGCCGAAGGCGTGAGCGGACTGGCGGTGCAGCGCACGAGTGGTTCTTCCGGCGAGCCGCTGACCTTCTTGCTGGCGCGACATCGCGTGGCCTTTGATATCGCCGCCAAGTGGCGTGCGACCCGTTGGTGGGATGTGGACTTTGGCGACCGCGAAGCGGTGCTGTGGGGTTCGGCGATAGAGGCCGGCCATCAGGACCGGGTGCGGGCGCTACGCGATGCGCTGTTACGCTCGTGGCTGATTCCGACACACGGGCTCAACGCGGCGCGGATGGACGAAATACTTGCCGGCATGCGCAATTTTCGCCCACGGATGCTGTTCGGCTACCCGTCCGCCCTTGCCCAGCTGGCATTCCGCGCCCGCGAAACCGGCAAGCGCATGGACGATCTCGGGATTCGGGTGGCGTTCTGCACCTCCGAGGTGTTGCGCCCGGAGTGGCGTGAAGCGATCTCCGGCGCGTTCGGTTGCGGAGTGGCCAATGAATACGGCGCCCGTGACGCGGGCTTCATCGCCCGCGA
>ERZ869909.1176-NODE-1176-length-22303-cov-11.204895_pt1 | contig 22303 bp, 24 predicted proteins | sample MGYA00520892_ERZ869909 | MGnify/ENA primary metagenome ERZ869909 (study PRJEB32215, sample SAMEA104723947) | bioreactor metagenome | biome: bioreactor; feature: anaerobic bioreactor; material: water | place: China | collected 2015-03-12 ... | reverse complement strand
AACTCGCCCAGCGCCGAGCACAGCGCGCTCTCCTTGGTGGCGCCCTTGCCGTTGGTGAAGCACATCGGCGAGGCGGCATCGCGAATGTGCAGCGACCACACGTGGGGCACGATGTTGCGCCAGGAGGCGATCTCGATCTTCATGCCCAGCTCCGCCAGCATGGCGGACATGTTGGCGATGGTCTGCTCCAGCGGCAGATCCTTGCCCTCGATCCAGGTGTAGGCGTCCTCGTCGGGCTGCACCATCAGCAGGGCCTGGGCGTCCTCGTCGAGGTTCTCCACCGTCTCGATCTGGAACTCGGGGCCGGTCTGCACCACCTTCTTGACGGTGCAGCGGTCGATGGAGCGCAGGATGCCCTCACGGTCTTTCTCGGAGATGTCTTCCGGCAGTTCGACCTGGATCTTGAAGATCTGGTTGTAGCGGTTCTCAGGGTCGACGATGTTGTTCTGCGAGAGGCGGATGTTCTCGGTGGGGATGTTGCGCGCCAGGCAGTAGACCCGCACGAAGTAGGCCGCACACAGCGCGGAAGATGCCAGGAAGTAGTCGAACGGGCTTGGTGCCGAGCCGTCGCCCTTGTAGCGAATGGGCTGGTCGGTGATGACGGTGAAATCGTCAAACTTGGCTTCAAGCCTGAGATTTTCGAGAAAATTGACTTTGATTTCCATGACGGGCTACCGGTGGGAATGTGTTGCGGGCGCAGGCCGAGGCGCGAAGTCTATCACACCGACCTACGGCTTTCGGTAACCAGCTGTGTCTTGGCAAACATCCCCTGTCGGTAATCAGCGGTCACCTGCCCCATCACGTGCAGCAGCCAGCCGCCTTCACCCGCTCGCCCCTGCCGGGCTCTCCTCCGCTTCATTGTTGCTGTAGTTGATACACACCGCGTAACGTCTCGTGGCGGCTATAAGGGCGGATGCCGCGCCGATACTCGGCCTCCGCCACTCATCACCAGGTCGTCTTTCAATGTGATTCCTATAGCCTGCCCATCAAAACCAGTATGACCAGAATGATCAACACCAGTCCGAGCCCCCCGCTGGGGCCGTACCCCCACCCCCTGCTGTGGGGCCAGGCAGGTATCGCGCCGAGCAAAAGCAAAACCACAATTATCAGTAGAATTGTTCCTATAGGCATGTCATCTCTCCCAGCAGTAGGGGGCGGGGCAGTGTGGCAGCAGAAGCTCGCAGTGTATCAGGCCGGTTTTATTGAGGCGCCAGTACCTTGCTCTCCGTCAGAGGGCAGCGCATCAATTTGTAAGCGACCATTGCGAATCCAGACGATGACCAGTGCTAGTTCCTGCATTCGTGGCCATGTCCTTTATTAACAGTAGACCATAAGGAAGGCGACCGTATTTACAACTGCGCCGTAAGCGGTCCAGGCCCCCCATCTCTTGGGGTGCTTGGACCTGGTCAGACTGGAACGCTCAGAGCCAATTCAGCACCATGAGGATAAAGGCGACCGGGTAGCCCACGATGACAGGTGCCATGGTCAGCACCATACCCAGAGCGCGGCCTTCAACGCCCCGCTGATAGCCGCGCAGGAACAGCACACGGCCAACGATGAAGAACACCACGCTGACGGGAATGAGCGAGAGCCACGGCCCCGCCACCAGAGTGGCGTATGCGAAATAGAAGCCGACCGCCAATACCGCCTGTTCCAGTGTGTTCTGCAGGAATGCCACATAAATGGCGAGCTTCTCACTTGGGGGCCCGGCAGCCGAGCCGCCGATGTCCTCCGGCGAGAACCGGCGGATGGTAGACACTAGGCCAACGGCCACGAGCACACAAAACAGCACCACAGCTCCAGCGCGCGCGGCAAAGGCCAGGCGTTCAGCGAGCTCGACGGGGAATTCAATGAACGAAGGTAACAGCAGGAAGGCCGCACCCACCGCTGCACTGAAAATCACGAAGCCGAACGTACCCGAAAAGCGAATCTTGCGTTCGGCACGCTGCATATCAATCTTGTTCGGTGGGGTCTTATAGCCTCGATACATAAATACCACTTATCGCTTACATAAAAACGCATAACTCCTTGTTATAACCAATTATCAAGCAACATTATTACATTATCCAGCACATCACGAATCGCACAAGCACGATTTGTCAGGGATCAACCAATGCATATGTAGGAAATCTGCCATTTCCATTAGCAATTAAACATGTAATCTATACCACTTGACCCTTAAAAATTGGAAATGGTCACGAGCCTGCCCCTGGGATAGTTACAAGCCAGATAAAAGGACTTTATGAATATCCGTTTCACTACCTCCCTCGCCCTTCAGCGCTTAACGCACTGGCTGGCACCTTTACTGCACAGTGCTCCACGCCTGAGCTTGCTTCTAGCCCTTTGGCTGTCTGTGTCTGCCTGCGAGTCGGAACCTCCCAAGCACGAGTTCATGATCCAGGCAGTTGGTGGCCCTGAGGGCTGGCCCGTATGGGTGGAAACACTTACCTTCGACGACACCTGGAGCGGGCCAAACGGCGATTTTCACGATGGGTTTGGCCAACACCCGCCCGCCAGCGATACCTATTACAACGTAGGCGCTCCTTTTGCGGCACCGCAGTCGCTGCAGGCGCGTTGGTTTTCCTACCGCACCCAGACCTTTTACGAAATCGATCTGGAGTTACCCGATACTACGGAGTCGTTGCAGCAGTGGTATCGCCAATATCCCATCTCTAAGTACAACCATGCTCTGACCGTTGGCCTTTCCGGTCAGGGCGAAGCCCAGGTCGGATGGCATGCCTGGTGTCGCATCTGCCCTGATCAAAAACAGAATTTTTATGCGTTGATCGTGGCTTCGGCATACGGAGAAAGAGCCGAGAGCGAAGATGACGAGAGTAACCTGCTCCGCTATCGCACTCGTACACAAGGCTATATCGACGAGGGTACTATCCCTTCGCCGTGGTAACCGTAGATGCTCTGGCCATTCAATCGCAAGGAAGCACTCTATCGCTGAGAGGCATCGTTAGCCGGATCGAACGACCCCGCCTGCTTGAGCTTGATCCGGCTCTTGATGCGGCTGAGTGCAACCGGCGTAACCCTCACATAGCCAGCGATGTCCCTGTCCGTGATCCGTTCGGCGATGCGGGGGTTGTCGTTGACGAAACGCCTGTAACGCTTTCTGGATTCTGACCAACTTCTATTCTATTCCGATCGAAGAGTGGAACATGCTGCGCAAGTTTGGCCAGGCGTACCTTGAGTATCAGTCGGAGGTCCGACGCTGGATCTAGGCTCGACGACGTTTTGTAGAGAGCCTCAGAGAGAAGCCCTCTGGCTTCTATACCAGGCTGGCACGGCAGAGGGATAGCCTTCATGCTGGTGCATACAGAATCACCAGAGGATAGAGAAGCGCGATGCCAACACTGATCAATTTCAGCGCAGGGGACGAGGTCGCCCGCTGGCGGCCCGTCAATGACGTAGTGATGGGGGGCGTCTCCACCAGTACCATGCGCGCCGATGGTGACGCCGGTGTCTTCGCTGGGACGCTCTCACTGACCAACGGCGGCGGCTTTTGCTCGGTACGCCGCGAGCCGGCGCCCTTCCACTTGGCAGGCCATGCGGGGCTGTGCATCACGGTGCGTGGAGATGGGCGCCGCTATCAGCTACGCCTGTACAGTAACCAACTGATCGATGGTGCCGCCTACCGGGCCCAGTTCCAGCCCAACGCCGGTGAATGGCAGCGCATCGACCTGCCCTGGCACGCCTTCGAGGCGATATTCCGCGGCCGTCTGCTGGAAGAGGCCCCGCCGCTGGCGCCGGAGGATATCCAGCAGGTCGGCCTGCTGATTGCCGACCGCCGCGATGGCCCCTTCCGGCTGGAAGTCGCGAGCCTCGAGACCTTGGAGCGCAACAACAGCTCCCAGCCTCGCCTACGCCTGGTGTATGACGGCGAATGCCCGATGTGTCGTCACTACGTGCGCTGGCAGCGCATTCGCCAGGAAATCGGCCAACTCGAGCTCATCGACGCCCGGCAGGATAGCGACGCCCGGCACGAGCTCACCCGGCTCGGTATCGACCTGGACCAGGGCTTCGCCCTGCAGGTCGGCGAGCGCTGGTACCATGGCAGCGAGGCCCTGCATCGCCTCACCCTGCTCGGCACCCGTAGTGGCGTGTTCAATCGGCTGATGTATCGGCTATTTGCCAGCCAAGAGCGCACGGCAAGGCTCTACCCCTTTCTGAAAGCGTGTCGGAATGGGTTGTTGAGGGTGCTGCGGAAGACGCCTATCGGAAACTTGCGGCGCAGATAGCGTCGGTCATCGAGAGCGACGCGACAGATTCAATCTCCATTTTTCTCCACAATTGCACCGATCGGGTAAAGGCTATCGGAAGAGAGTATCCTGATGTCCATGTGGTCGGGGTAGCGGCAAGGTTTGACAGCGGCACACTCCTTATCCACCGCATACACGTTCCAACCCGCTTCGAGCAAGGCTTTCGTTTCACTACCTGTCCCCAGCCCAGATCCATAGCTTGGGACATGCCTCGGGAATTGGCGCAACCCGCAAGAGCGCGCCGAAGGAGGGGCGAGGCCAGCCTTCCTTCATGAGCACGGTAATAGGCTTCCCAACCAAGCTGTTGCGATGAATTTAGCTTCGACACTACCACTCCTTGACGATGCCTAATACCCCCACACCCTTATGCAAACAACCTGACAATGAATTAGACATCCTAAGCATCATCGCCATCGGATTCGACAGGAATATCAAAATGCAACACTTCCTCGCGTTTGCCTAGCTTAGCGTACAAAGCGATTGCAGGCTCATCCTCAGCGTTAGTATCAGCCTGAACGAATAGGATATAGGCGCCTCGTTTAAGGGCTATCTCTTTCAGCCTCTCGATCAAGGCGGTAGCGATGCCCTCTCGACGATGCCCCGATAGAATCGCAAGATCGTATATGTAAATCTCGCTACGCTCTTGCTCGAATTTTTTCAGTTCATAGGCGGCGATGCCTCCGACAACGTCGCCATTTTTCAACGCAGCTAGCGCAATGAATGAGTTACCGGACAGCAGGTCATGCAAATATGCCGCACTAGGGCGATTCCCGGTGTAGGTATCCGCTTCATCAAAAGCTTCCCCGAACATCACCATCAGGTCCTCAAGAAGCGAAACATCATCTGGAGCAAGGTGGTGAATACGTGCAGACATCGACTATCTCCTCTGTACGACCAATAACCGGCTTATTTCAGCCTCTCCAGCCGACCTTTACGTCGTGTTATGTTCTTGTAATCCCATTGAATTTCCTTTGCCTTTTCCAGCCACCGCTGCAGATCAGCTTTATTGATTTCCGAGATATCATTATAGAAAATGGATGCATCCTTGAATTTCTTGCCAACTACGTTCAGCCCCGGCTCTTCAAAATCTGCCCCGCTCCAGAACATCAATCGTATGCCTGGTTTTTGCTTGCTATATCCGGCAGTCGGATTGCCATCCAGAAACCAGACTGGATGGGCATGCCATATCTTGCTTTCCGCTTCAGGCAGGCATCGGTCGATTTCCTGCGCAAGCAGGTCGCATATTTCTCTATGATGAAGCTCTTGCTGCGCATTGTACTCCAGCGTCTCGGGGCTCATCACACACCTCCAGCGCCATATTGCTCATGACCATTTTGCTTGCAAGCTATCTGCTTGCAACGCTTCCAGCTAGTCGTTTCATCTTGGGAGAAATCGACAGGAGTGGGGGGACCGCGCTCGGCAAAGCGGAAGTGAACCAGGCAACTCAAGGCTTTTCCAGTCCTAAGCGCTGGTGCCACTCGGCGATGCTCTCCTCGGGATAACCGGCAAAACACTGGTCCTTTTCCTTCGCCTCGACGTCCACCCAGGGGGCCTTGCTATCGAGCAGCAGGTGGACTCGCTCCGGTGGAACCGGCAGCCCGGTGTCGATAGCCGATGCGAAAGGGTGCACCAGATCGGGCCAACTGGGGTCATAGACCCAGAGCGCCGAGGCGCAGTGTTTACAGAAGTGACGCTCGCCGGAGCTCTTCTGTCCATCGATCACGGCATGGTAAACGCCCTGCTGCTCTTCTCCTTCGACCCGCAATGTCTCGGCGAGTCCACTCAGGTTGATGGCGTATCCGCCACCGCCGGCGGTCTTGCGGCATATGGAACAGTAGCAGCGCTGATAAGGGTAAGGGTGCGGTGACTCGACGCTGAAACGAACCGCACCACAGTGACAGGAACCTTCAAGCAACATTTCCTCTCCTCCTTGGCTTCATGCCAGGTCACTTTCTGCACTACATCATGTGCGCCTCATTAGGCCTTGCTCCTCAGACACGCTACGCTCCTGTATAGCCCTTCAATTACCATGGACCCCGTTGCCACCGGCAGCAAGAAAGGAGAGCTACATGAGCAAACGCATATTGATGGTCCTTACCTCCCACGACCGCCTCGGCGACACGGGCGAGCCCACCGGATTCTGGCTGGAGGAGCTGGCGGCGCCCTACTACGCCTGCCTGGACGCCGGCGCCGAGGTGACACTGGCCTCCCCCAAGGGCGGCAAACCGCCACTGGACCCCAAGAGCGACGCAGAGGAGAGCCAGACCGACGCTACACGCCGGTTCCAGCAGGATGAAAAGGCACAGCAAGCGCTGGCCAACACGCACAAGCTGAGCGAGGTGAACGCCGACAATTTCGACGCCATCTTCTACCCCGGCGGCCATGGCCCGTTATGGGACCTGGTGGAGGATGCGGACTCTATCCGGCTGATCGAGGCTTTCTGGGCACAGAAAAAACCAGTGGCTGCCGTTTGCCACGCCCCTATCGTGCTCATTCATGCCCGCGATCCCGAAGGCGAGCCGATCATTCGAGGCCGCCAGGTCACCGGCTTTACCAACGGCGAGGAAGCCGCTGTGGGGCTCACCGATGTCGTACCGCATTTGGTAGAGGATGCCCTGATCGCCGGCGGAGCCCATTACTCCAAGGCCGACGATTTCACCCCCTACACCCGTCGAGACGGCCAGCTGATCACCGGCCAGAACCCGCCCTCCTCCGAACCGGTCGCAAAAGTACTGCTGCAGGCGCTTGGCCAGTAGAGCTTCAGCAATCTAAAACTCAATCTAAAATTCAATGTGAAGTGTGATGGTATTTATCATCACACTTCATCCAGTTCTTTTCTTTCTATACGACACTCATATGAACCCATTTCGAATTCTCGGCAAATCCAGGGGCGATTTTCGTAAATCGTGCACATGTAGGTGTCACGATCCAGAGCCGAGCACCAGCCATCCTCCAGGCGTCGCATGGTTTCTCCGCCCCACTCATCGTAAGCAATATGCCTTTCGGGAACACCTGTATCGGTAATGATCATGACTTCCAGCCGACAGCAACAAGCCTGACAAGTTGAACAAGTCACCTCGGGCTCGGATGTATCTTTAAAGAATATGGTCATCTATAGGCACTGCCGGATAAATTTCGGAACAATACTGCATATCGATGGATCATTCAAATGGTCGATCATGAAGTTCAATAACGTCGAACGGGTTCAACGCGACATTATCCTTGCCCCTGAGTGAGCAGCAGGGTCAAGGTCATCGGTACCGTGCAACGACATATGGCAACTCGATGCCCGGCACGGTACCGACAATGGCAACGCGCACGCCTAGTGGCTGGCAATCTGCTCCTGCGTCAGATTCATGCCGAGCTGAGTATTGCGGCGACCGGGCCAGATCGACTCGCCAGCCTCATAGGCGACCAGAGCTTCGTCCGGGCGAGCCAGGGCCAGCAGCAGATCTCCCAACGCTTCGTACGGCGGATACAGAGCTCCAGGGGTGATGGGATCCTTTTCCACCGTGGATTCCAGCTCCGCAGCCGCCTCCATCTGGGCAATGGCTTCTTCTGCCTCTCCCTCGGCGTGTTTTATCCAACCCGCCAGGATCTTGCGATCCACCTCGATGTTGGTCGCGAAGCGCTCTTCGCCGGCTTCCCGGGCTGCATCACGCAGCTCTGCCAGACGCTGCTCGGCCTCCTCGGCCAACTCATGGTCATCGGTATGAATGGCACCCAGGCCACGGGCATACCAGCTCAGCCCTTCCGGCCAGGGGGCGTCATCCCAGGGCAGATAGTCCGGCTCTCGCACCGGCAGCGCTTTAGCGGCATCCCAGTCCCGTTGCTCCACCGCAATGCGCGCCGGCATGGCAGCGGCGTGAAAGGCCGAAGCAAAGCCGGGCTGATGACGCTCGACTGCCAGAGCCTCTTCCCACACGGCCTGTGCCTGCTCCGCATCCCCCTTCTGCAGATAGCCGTAGACCAGGTAATCGAGTGCGTGGATGTAGTGGAATGTGGTCGCGCCGTTGACATCATGATCGATAGCAGCGTCGGCGGAGCGCCTGTTCCACTCGATGACCTCATCCCAGTGGCCCAGGCGCACGTAGATGTGCGACGGCATGTGCAGGGCGTGGGGCACGCTGGGGGCTATGTCGGTATAGGCTTCCACCATGTCGAGGGCATTCTCGGCGCGGCCATCCACGTCGGTGGCATGGATACTGTAATGGATGGCACCAGGGTGGGTGGATTCGGTTTCCCACACACTCCGCAGGACCGCCTCGGCCTCATCAAGCAATGGGGCCTGGCTGTCGCTGTCGACCCCCATCGCCAGGGCCAGGCGGGAAAGGCCATAAAACGCGGCAATATCGAGATCATCCGGGTGGTCGGCATAAGCCACGGCCATGCTCTCGGCCCATGCGTCAATGCGATCACGGTAGCCGAGCCCATCAGCCTCCTGGAAAAAAGCGGCCACCGCTTCAACCAGCGCCGCTTCGCGCTCATCACCCATTCCGGCTTGCCGGGCCTGTTCGATGTGCTGCCGTCCCTGGGCGAGCGTATCGTCATCGGGGCGCCCCGGCCACAGCGGCTGAACATAGGTGGCGGCCATGCCCCAGTGCGCCATTGCACAACCCGGTTCCTGTTCGGTGATCTCACGGAACGTGCCACGAGCCTGCTGATACATCATGTGATGCTTGAGCGCGAGGCCGCGATCAAACTGCCTCGCCGAAGTCTCGCTACAGGCCGGCTGGAAAGAGACACTTCCCAGGGCCTCACCGTTCGTCTCATGGTTGTCCATGCCATTAGCCACCTGGCTGTGGGCAGTGGCCATCAGCGCCAGGCTGAAGATTGTGGTCGGCAAGAGTAAAGACGTGTTGTTCATTGGTGTGCTCTCCCCCTGAGTGTGGCAACCCTTTGCAGTCTAGAGGCCCAGGAGAGCGGCTTGCTTGCCCGATCTTGCGGTAAATGAATGGCGCTTGCTGCGGAGTTGCCGACAGGGGTCAGTGCCCGTTCTTGCGGCGGTATTCTCTGGGCGTACAGCCCAGATAGTGTCGGAAGTGACGGGCCAGGTGCTGGGAGGAGTAGCCGGTCACCATCGCGATCTCGGTGATGGAAAGCTGGCTGCGCGCCAGCAGGCCACGAGCCTTCTCCAGCCTTAGCCGGGTAAGATATCGATGCGGCGGTAGCCCATGGCTTTGCCGGAAGGCGCGGGAAAAATGCCAGGGAGAAAGGTCTATCAGATCTGCCAGTTCGCACAGGGAAATCGGATCGGCAAGGTGCTCGCGCATATAGTCCAGCACCCGAGCCGATTGCCAGGCCGTCAGCCCGCCCACCGCTGCCTGCCGATAGGGAGATTGCTCCGACAGCCGCTCCAGGCGGGCCAATATCCCAGCGGTTGCCGCCTCCAGGAAAACACCGGTGGCCTGGTCACCCAGGGCAAGTTCATGCCACAGGGCGTCAAGCGCGTGGCCGATAAAGGGGTCGCTATTGTGACGGGTGTGCAGCACGCCGAAATCAAGAGGATCATCATCGGAGCGCCCAAGGAAACGCCGGGCCAGGGACATGGGAATGGCGAGAAAGCGAAGCCGGTGCGGGTTATCGATGCGACACCAGGTATGAGCATCGGGCACGACCACCACGAAATCCATGGGTATGCTGTGGCCTGAAAAACAGCCTGCGCCAAGATCACAGTGGTAGTGAAAGGAGTGACAGATGGCCTGACTCAAGATGAGATGGGGCAGCGGCAGCACCCTCACCTCGCCGGGCTCGCCGACGCTCTCGGCCATCAGCAGGTCTGCACCGAAAGCACTGCGCCGTTCCTCGATGGCGGAAGAATCGGCCTCGGGCACTCCCGGAGCCAACTTGCAAATCCCTGATACTGCCGTGCCCATATGCCCCCCCGCAGCCTCCTCCCCCCGCTTCTGCCGTTCGACAGCCCACGCTGACATCGGCACGACCAAAGTTGCTGCCCATAAGTGACTCGGCCTGCTTTCACGCTCCTGAATTGGCCTTACTGTCACGATAGCGGAAAACGAAGTCACATCAATTTTGTTCAATACCCTCCCCATCTCGGCGCTGCATGCTTCAGCCATTGCCCGCCAGGAGGATGACGATGAGCCTTGCCATGATTCTGCCGATGTCGGCGTTTGCCCTTGCGGCTTCGATTTCCCCGGGGCCGGTGAACCTGGTTTGCCTGAGCAGCGGTACGCGCTATCCCCTCTCCCAGGGGCTGGTATTCGTTACCGGGGCAACATTGGGCTTTGTCATACTGTTCGTTGCCGTGGGGCTGGGGCTCTATTCGGTATTGGCGGTGGTGCCGGGGCTTGAGGCGGCGCTGCGCTGGGCCGGGGTGGCCTTTCTGCTCTACTTGAGCTGGCGGCTGTTTCGTGACGATGGCCGCCTGCCGGAGGGCGATGCCCCACGGGCGCCGGGCTTCATGGCGGGGGCACTGATGCAGTGGCTCAACCCCAAGGCGTGGCTGGCATCGGCGTCGGGCATCGGTGCCTATACCAGCGGCGACCTTCACCAGGTGATGATCTTCGCCGCTCTCTACCTGCCGATCTGCTGGCTATCGCTGGGCAGTTGGGTCTATGCCGGAGCCTTCCTGCGCTGTTACGTGAATCGGCCGGTCGTGTTGGTCACGGTCAACCGCACCTTGGCGGTGCTGCTAGCAGGCAGCTGTCTGTTTTTGTTGATCGAGTGAGCTCTATTGATCGAGCGAGTTCTACTTTTCGAGTGATGCTTGCCGATACTGGTTGGGCGTGGCGGCCACCAAGCGCTTGAAGGTGCGCTGGAAATGCGGCTGGTCGGAAAAGCCGGCGTTCAGGGCCGCTTCAGCAATCGGTGTACCGCGCTTCAGTTCGCGCTGACCCAGTTGGATCCGCCGATTGATCAGGTAAGCATGGGGCGTGAAGCCGAAGTGCTGTTTGAAGGCACGAATCAGATGACCGGGGCTGTAGCCGCTGCGCTCGCAGAGGTCGTCCAACGAGAGTTCTTCCGCCGCGTGCGCGTCCAGGTAGGCGGCCAGTTCCCGCAGATTCGCCGGGGTCCTGGCCAGGGACTGGACCGGCTGACCAGCCAGCGCATACATCAGGGTAGAGAGGTATTCCACCACTTCCGTCTGCTTGTCGAGCAGGGCACGGCTCGGGTCGAGCAGACAAGCCGCCATCCGGCAGTAACCCGCATACCATCGGCGCTCGCGAATCACAGCAGTGGGGATGTCATGCCAGCACAGTTGCGCCAGTAACCCGGCCTGATAGCGCAGTTCGGTCAACCAGGCGGTATCCACGTAAAGCATCAGGTAGCCCCAGGGCCGATCGTCGATGGCGCTGCAGGCGTGCACCCAGTTGGGGTTCATCATCACCAGGGTGCCGGCGTGTACGTGGTGGCGGTCATCGCGGTAGCGGAAGGTGCTCTCTCCCGCAGTAATGGCACCCAGCGACCAATGAACGTGACTGTGCGGTGCGTAGCAGACCTTGCGGCCGTCATCGACCTGGCGCAGTTCCACGTGGGGCATGCGTGCATCGCGCCAGAACAGGGGCTTGGTGGCATCCGACATGACGGGCTTCCGAGATGAACCGAACTCCAAGATAGCGCTCGTCGGAGGTCGCTGCCACCCCGTCCTTCGCAGGGCCACGGCTCGGGATTGGTGGATCGTCGACTTGACGGCAAACAAGCCGAAGCGATCGAGGCAACACCGGGGGCGCTGATGACGGCCATGCCAGGCCATAGCCGCATGAAGCGTGGGCTCGAAGGCGCCTGATACCACAGGCCTGGACGACTAACGGATAAGCACTGCAATGATGCCGGGCAACTTGTCCTGATGTTACGCTAGAGCTGACAAAACCGTTTGAAACGCTTTCAGATAATGCGGTTTACGTCCCCCATGCCATGGGCATGGCAAGACATTCAAAAAAGAACGTGACCTTGAACCAGACCAAGTCTCCGTTATTGCACAAGCAGCTCCCACTCGGACGCCCCCACCGTCTCGCCCTTGCGACGGTACCCCCACGAGCCTTCGCCTTTTGCCATACCTTCGGGCTCACGGTATGGATTGCCCTGGTGGAAAACAGTGGCTGGTCGCTGATTCTACCAGGCCTTTTGCTGCTGCTTTGGCCGGGGCTGGCATACGTCCATGCGGCAAGAGCGCGAGATTCAAAGCGCGCAGAATTCAAGAACATGTTGTTCGACAGCCTGCTATTTGGCGTTTGGTGTGGCGTGCTGGATTTTTACGTTCTGGCCACCCTGTCCATCGGGCTTGCCTGCTTCATGAACAATATGGTGGTCGGCGGCCTGCGTCGGATGGCAACGTCAGTCACCCTGTTCCTCGGCGGTGCCTTGGGCTGGAGCCTGTTGACGGGGTTCCATTTTCGTCCATACGTCAGCGCCGGACTGGATATTTACCAAGGCTTCGGCGCGGTGATCTATTTTCTGGCAATCGCACATGTGATGTACGGGCAGAATCGCAAGATCGGCCGCAGCATTATCGAGATCAAGTTTCAGAACCGGGTCTTTCATGCCCTGCTGGATCTCGGCGTTGTGGCCAACCGCGCCTCGAACACTCATACCCTGCTGAAAGACTCCTTGAATCACCTGCACGCGAGTTTTCCGGAGTACGGTTTTGCCGTATTCCTGCAGGAGCGGCAACGCCCCGAGGTGACACGCTACGCGGCCGTTGCCGGTCTTCACCTCGGCCCCGAGGATGAGCGCCGCCTGGCAAGCCTGTTGGCCACCCTTCACGAACGACCAGAAAGCACCATAAAGCTGCGTGAGAAGCCAGATGGCGAGCAGTTGTACGCCACTGCCATGGCGGGGCGCCTGAGCATGTACGACGGTTGGTTGATCGTGCGAGCGCACAAGCTGGACGGCGCCTTGGAGCGCATGCTGACCCTCTTCGTCGACCAGCTCGCCGCGGCAACCGAAAACAAGCTGCTGCAGCTGGCGCTGAAGAAAACCGCGGAACGCGACGGGCTTACCGGCCTGTACAACCGAGGCTTCTTCGAAGCTGCGCTTCAACTTAGCATCCAGGCTAAAGGCCAGCCGCCGGGGCTGGACTTTGCCGTGCTGATGATGGATGTCGACGGACTCAAGAGTGTGAACGACCGCCATGGACACGTTGCGGGCGACCAGCTCATCACCACGATCACCAAACGATTGCAACCGTACTGCCGGGAAGGTGACATCCTTGCGCGCTACGGCGGCGACGAATTCGTCGTCCTGTTTTCTTCCGCAGGCCTGGCGGCCGCTAATCGTGTGGCCGGCCTGATCAGGACGCATCTGGAAGGTCAGCGATGCGATATCACCACCGCCAACGGCGAGCGTATTGAATTGAAGCTTCACCTGAGTCTTGGCAGTGCCAGCTCAACTGAAACCTCCCCCCAGGAGGTGCTCGCACTGGCGGACGAGCGCATGTACGACGACAAGAGCAAGCGGCGCAGCCAACGAGCCCTTAGCTGAGCGATAACACATCACAGCGCCCAGATGTTCGCAGCGAGATAGAGGCCGACGGCAAAGGCAAGGTGCGCCGCTAGGCTTTTTAATCGGACAATCATCGGCTTCGGTGTACGCGAACCAGCAATCCCGATACCGAAGGCAGGCTGCATGATGAAGAAGGGAATCACCACGGTACCGACACCGACAATCAGCGCCGGCGCCAGCGTGGGGTTGCGGACCCACTCCAGACCCCAGAGCACAACCAGCAGCGTGGCGAAAGCGATTCCAATGGCGTAGTGCACTACCCAACCCCAGGCACGCTCACCGGTCACCGGCAGCACTGCCATGATGGAGTCGTGCCGGAACTTGCCCTCGGAAAAGTGGCCAATCCACCTTGCCACCAGTGCGTAGTCGAGTGGCGGAGCATGGAAGACACGCTTCTGAATTTCGCCCCAGAGATCCATTACAAACGTGGCCCCAATGCCAATCGCCACGGAATGCAGGAGTATTTCGAGAACTTCGTGCATGATTAACTTGCCCCTTTGTCCACAACGATTCCAATGTACGAATTCAAGTGAACTTGAGGTCAAGCGTGAAAACTCTGGATATAGCCGAGGTCGCCCGGCACTCCGGCCTGCCCGCCTCGACCCTGCGTTATTACGAAGAGAAAGGCCTCATCCGCTCGGTCGGCAGGCACGGCCTGCGACGCTTGTTTGCGGAAAGTGTTCTCGAGCGGCTATCCCTGATCGCACTCGGGCAAAACGCAGGCTTCTCTCTGGATGAGATCGGCGGCATGCTCGGCGCGAAGGGCGGCCCCGATATCGACCGGGCGCAGCTCATGGCAAAAGCGGATGAACTGGACCGTACCATTCGCCGGTTGACAGCCATGCGCGACGGTCTGCGCCATGCGGCCGCCTGCCCCGCCCCCAGCCATATGGAGTGTCCAACCTTCCAGCGCCTGCTGCGACATGCCGCGCGGCCACTCCCGGAGCGACGCAGGAAATAAGCGGCCCAACATGCTGGCAAGCCCGAAGACGCCATCGGGCAGATCCAAGGGGTCCGCCATCTCATCGACTACCTGGCGCAGCGACTGTCGAGCCCGCCGATGAGATGGTGCACGCGATCCCAGCAGGCGCTCAATAAGTCCTGATCTTGAACTCCAGGTCGTAGTTGTTGAGCAGCGGCGGCATGGGCTTGCTGCTGAGGAGGCGATCGGGCGGGCTCAGCTGACACTCTCTTCCCTGCAATAACCTGGCCAGCATGTGGCTGGTCACGGTCAGCACCACGCGCCGCCCCGGACAGATGCCGGGGCCGCCACTGAACGGCATCATCGGCCAATTGCCAGCCTCTCCCGGCTGCAGCCAGAGGTCGGGATCGAACAGGTTGGCGTTGTCCAGAACCCGGTCATCGCGATGGAAGTATGGCGCAAGCAGAAGTACCGAGGTCTCGGCCGGCATGGTGCCGTTCTCCCACTCCGTCTCTTCAGTGGTCTGCCGCAGCACCATGGGTGTGGTGGGCCACAGGCGTAGCGACTCGAGTACGCAGGCGCGCAGATAGTCGAGCGTGGGAGCCGGCTGATGCAGGTTCTCCGATATCTCGACCTGGGCTCGCTCGGCATGGTCGGGATGTGCGGCCAGTAGCGCCAGCGCGCGGAACGTGGCCATGCCCGCCGGATCGAAGGCAAACAGATACTGCGGTACCTGATGCTCAGGCTGGGTGGTGTCGGTAGTCGGTACTCGCGCGATTTCCGCAGCCAGGCTGCCCTCTTCCCCACGGTCCAGGTAGGTACACAGTCGCTCGTGGAAGTCGTCTTTCACCTTGTCATGGCCCGGGTGCAAGAAGGCCCAGTTGCCGGCGGAGCGCAGCTTTTCCAGCATTTCGGTCAGGGCCTGGTCGTCGCGGGCGGAATCGCCCAGCACCACCCGGCGCACCACTCGGTTCCACGTTTCATCGAACATGCTCCAGTCGAGTTTGCCATCGTGCTCTTCGACACGCGTGAAGAGCTCATTGGCTTCCTGTTCGACTACCTGCGCAAAGCGTGCTCCCAGCCCGTGAACCGGGCATTCGCTCTGCAGTACTTCTTCATTGAAGCGGCGGCGCTCGGCTCGCTCGGGCCCGTGGGATACCAGTGCCATATCGGGTTCAAAGTGCTCAAGCGCCTTGCGCTTGGCCCACTCGGCGGTGGCGAACGGCTCGGGGGTTTCGTTCAGCACCCGGTTGGCGTGATCGGGGTCGAGCACCAGCGCCATCTGCTTGCTATCCGGCGTCTTCAGCATCAGCGGGCCGGAGCCGTATTTCTCGTTGAGTTTCTGCAGCCGCTGGATGGCGCGCTTGTCGAGGCCCAGTTTCTCCGCCAGGCCCACCACCTTGGGCCGCCGAATGATCACGCCCTTGGCGATATTGGGCATGAAGACGTCGCCCATCACGGCCAGGGTTTCGCTCACCGTGGCCGTAGGCAACAAGCCTTTATCCGATTCCTTAGACATATCACTCTCCTTCGATTTTCCGCTTGTCTTGCCTCCCTTAATTGGCAAGTCTAGGCTAGCGCGGAACTGAAAGAGATTTCGCCGAGTAATTCCTTGTTTCAGAACGATACCAGCACACTGGAGACGACATGATCGCCAAGCGCGAGCGCGGCAGGGTGGAGCGGGAATTGATCGCCGCATTGACGCAGGTTTGCGAACGGGCCAAGCCAACCCTGCCCGGGTTCTGCTGGTTGACCCATCGCGTCGACTACCGACACTTTCCCGAGAGCCTGGAAGTCACCTGGGTGTTCGATACTCACGCCAACCTGGCACGGGCGCTCAGGGGCGATGCCCAGTGTCGCATGCACGATTTCACCGCCGAGGCCTTGGCTGAGGCCGGCATCCCCATCAGTGACGTCTCGCGCCACGTCAACTTCGATAGTGAAGAGGCGTGCCGGAGCGCCCATGGAGGCGACTGGCAGCGGCGGCTGCGTGAACCCCCGGTGAGCCACTGAATGGCCATGGGAATCGAGAGCCCCTGCATCTCGGTTTGTCAGCTCCAGGGCGAACTATGCGTTGGCTGTGGCCGCACGCTGGAGGAGATACGCCACTGGAAGGCGATGAAACGACCCGAGAAGATGGCAACAGTAAAGCGTGCCGATCAACGGCTGAAGGCGCTGACACCGGCTGAGTAAGCAGGTGCCAGCCTAGTCAAGCGGCGTCTCTGGTCGCGCTTAGAACTCGCTCCACTCGTCCGTAGTGGCAACCTCGCGCTTGCGACTGCCGGCTGATTTCGGCGAGAGCAGCTTCACCGGCGCACCATCCTGGGCTGCTGCCTGGGGTTCCGGGTGTATCGCCGCTGCCCCCTGATCGTCGATACGGAAGGTGGCAATCAGGCCGGTCAGCCGCTTGGCCTGCTCTTCCAGCGAGGCGGCGGCGGCGCTGGTCTGCTGCACCAGGGAGGCATTCTGCTGGGTCACCGAGTCCATCTCGGTCAGCGCGCTATTGATCTGTTCGATGCCACTGTTCTGTTCCTGCGTGGCGGTGGAAATTTCGCCCATCAAGGTGGTGACCTGGCGTATCGAGTCAACGGTATCGTTGATTGTCTTGCCACTGCGCTCTGCCTGCTCGGCGCCGCTGGTAATCCGCGTCGTGGTCTCTTCGATCAGGGCACGAATCTCCTTGGCCGAGGCCGCACTGCGGCTGGCCAGCGAACGAACTTCACTTGCCACCACGGCAAAACCACGGCCCTGCTCTCCTGCCCGGGCCGCCTCGACCGAGGCATTGAGCGCCAGGATATTGGTCTGGAAGGCGATGGAGTCGATGACCCCGATGATATCGTCGATGCGACGCGCACTCTCGGCGATTTCGCGCATCAGTTTCACGGTGCGCTCCACCTCTTGCCCTCCGGCCTCGGCCGTCTGCGAAGCCGTGGCGGAAAGCTGGTCGGCCTCGAGGGAGGTCTCGGTGTTCTTGCTGACGGTAGCGGCCATCTCCTCCATGCTGGAAGCGGTTTCCTGCAACGCCGAGGCCTGCTCTTCAGTCCGCGAAGAGAGATCCTGGCTACCCGAGGCGATCTCGCCGGCGCCGATGAACACGCTGTCGCTGCTGCTGCGCAGGGAGAGCACCAGCGTCTTGAGTCTCTCCTGCATGCGCCCCAGGGCACTGTAGAGCTGTCCGATCTCGTTGCGGCCGCGATCCTCGATGCGCGCAGTCAGGTCACCGTCGGCAATACGCTCGAAGTGGGTGATAGCTTCCCGCAGCGGTGTCACCACGGCACGTATCATCGCGAAGCGGATGAGTATCGCCGACCCAAGCGCCATCACCAGCAGGCCAATGGCAATCATCATAACGCTCTGGTCCAGCCTTTCGACACGGGCGATGGCGGCCTCGCCACGCTGCTCGCTATAGGTAATAAAGCTCTCCATGGCAGCATCGAGCTCCGCCCCCAGTTCGGCCAGGTGGTCTTGCCGGCGCTGCACCAGGAAGGGTGCGGCATCCAGCAAGGGCACGATGCCTTCGATGACGAAGGCATCATAGGCTACGGTGATGGCCTCGACATAAGGCGCCCGGGGATCTGCCGTGGGGATCAGCACCTGTTGGAACTCGTCGAACCGTTCCTGGGCTGCCTCCACGGCCACCACGGCCATCTCCTGATTCTCGCGGCCCAGATCAGGGTTACCCTGAGCGCTATGAGCGGCATAGCGATCCAGGAAGGTCTGCGCCCGAAGCACGTTCACCTGGGCACGGTTGGCCAGATTGGAGAGCTTGACGTTGGTTTCCGCCAGGTCATGCAGCGCCGCTTCGCTTGTGGCGTTGGAGTAGAAGCCCAGCCCGCTGATCAATCCGATCATCAGAACCAGCGCCGCCAGCGCTGCTGTCAGACTCCACTTGATGGATAGATGTTTCATTGAACCGCCCCCATGCGATAGAAGCGCCCTTCCAGGACGCTTGTTTTTATTCATATCGGCACGGATGGCAATTAATTAAGCGAAAGAGCCGTTGTGACGTGGCATTGGGTGTTATTGGACCAGACTCTTGAAGGCAGGAACCCGGCACCTCCCGGCCATTTCGGCGCTCATGGCCCATCGGCAATGTCCGTCTCCACAAGTTCGCCAATAGGATGGGCGACTTCGAGTCAGATGGCACGATTTCGACATTTCCTCGCTAGGCGGATATCGGTCTTTGCTTACCCTGACCGTATTGCGGCACTGAGTTACAATGGACGGTTTTCCGCATCGAGAAATCATCATGCAAGCCTCCCTCGAGCAACGCGCGCTCAAGATTTCCATCTTCATGACCCTGCTGGTTTCCGCCATGGGGGTGACCTTCGGCCTGCTTGCCGGATCACGATCGATCCTGTTCGATGGCGTCTTCTCGACCATCGATGCGGCGATGTCGGCACTGGCCCTGCTGGTCGCCCGGCTAGCCATTCGCGAGGCCAGCCAGCGCTTCCAGCACGGCTACTGGCACCTGGAGCCGCTGGTCGCCGCACTCAACGGCAGCATCCTGATACTGCTCTGCTTCTACGCCTTTCTCAACGCGACTCAGGGTCTGCTGGAAGGGGGCCGCGAGCTGGCCTTCGACGTGGCCATCATCTATGCCGTGGTGGTGTCCATCGCCTGCTTCGCGATGTATGCCTATCAGCGACGCATCAACCGCCGGGCAGATTCGGAGTTCGTGCGCATCGACATGCAGGGATGGCTGATGGCAGCGCTGATCACCACCTCGCTGCTGGTGGCCTTTACGATTGCCCTGGGGCTCGAGCGTACGGCGTATGCCCACCTGACGCCCTACGTGGACTCACTGCTACTGATGATACTGACCTTCTGCTTCATGCCGGTACCCATCGGGATCGTGCGACGCGCCCTCAAGGAAATCTTCCTGATCGCTCCCAGCCATATCGACCAGGAAGTGCACGCAGCCATGCAACCGGTCATGCAACGCGAGGGCCTGCTGCAGTATTTCAGCCACGTGGCCAAGGCCGGGCGCGGGCACTTCATCGAGATCCACATCGTCACCGCCCCCGATTTCGCCAGCGATCGTGGCATCGCCGCGCTCGATGACATCCGCGAGCAGATCGCCACCGGGCTCACTATTCCACCAGAGCGGCGCTGGTTTACCGTGGCTTTTACCGCCGACCCACGCTGGGCCTAGACTTCGCCTGACACATGACAGCTTACGCAGCCTGCCGTCGGCATCGGATTCGGTCCAGCGATGAGCAATGGCTACGCTGATCGTGGGCGAGGCCATAAAGGAGGCACAATGGAAAGAGACCGAGGAGACAGCGCAGAAGAGCCGAGAGAACCTCACAATCTGGCAGAGCTGATCGATGTGATCGAGGCGATCGAGTCCCCCTCTGGACGAATCAGCTTCGACGAGGTACTGGAGGCGGCGGGGCGACGCTCCTTCGGCCCCCTGCTGCTGCTGGCTGGCGTGGTGACGCTGATGCCCATCATCAGTGGCATCCCTGGGGTACCTTCGCTGATGGGGCTGTTCACATTGCTGGTCTGCGTACAGCTGCTCATGGGGCGGCGCACCTTCTGGCTGCCCGCCTGGCTACGCAATCGGACTGTCTCCAGCGACAAGGTCCGCAAGGGACTGAAATGGATACACAAGCCGGCACGCCTAGTCGACCGCATGCTGTATCGTCGACTCTCCTTCATGGTAGGCAAGCTGTCTATGCAGCTGATAGCGGTTGTCTGCCTGCTGCTTGCCCTGGCCATGCCGCCCATGGAGTTCGTACCTTTCTCCGTGAACATTGCGGGGGTAGCGCTCACGCTGTTCGGACTCTCCCTGATGTCACGCGATGGCCTGTTAGCACTCATCGCCTTCCTGATCTCCGGAACCACCCTGGCAGGGATCATCCACTATCTGGCGTAACTTCCACCTTGGCGTAATCCAGGTGACCTGGCACAACGGCATTATCTGGCCCACCTTGATTAGCTAGCGTCCTTGTTCGTCATCTACCGTATCTAGCAAAGCCTATCTAGCAGGCCAGGAGGAGACCGGCATGATTCACTTGCAGCAAGTGCAGCAGGCAAGGGCTTCCATTGCACCGATGCTCTCCCCCACCCCACTGCTACTCGACCACACGCTGTCCGATCGCTTCGGTCGACGCGTCTGGCTCAAGGGTGAACTCTTCCAGCGCACCGGCTCCTTCAAGGCCCGGGGCGGGCTCTACTGGGTGCGAACGGCCTCTCGGGCCGAACTCGCCGGTGGTCTGGGTGCCGTGTCGGCCGGCAATCATGCCCTGGGCCTGGCCTGGGCGGCTCGCAAGGCGGGTGTCCCGGTTACCATCGTGATGCCCGAAAACGCCAGTCACTTCAAGGTAACGGGCAGCCGCGAGCTGGGAGCGGAAGTGATCTTGCATGGTGACATCAACGAGGCCTGGGCGCTGATGCACCAACTGGTCGAGGAGCGCGGCCTGACGCTGGTGCACCCCTACGACAACGAGCGCATCATCGCCGGCCAGGGCACCGTCGGTCTTGAAATACTCGAGCAGGCACCCAAGGCATCGGCCATTGTCTGCCCCGTTGGCGGCGGCGGGCTGATTTCGGGTATCGGGGTCGTCACCGCGGCCTTGCGCCCCGAACTCATGCTGGTCGGCGTCGAGCCGAGCGGTGCTGCCAGCATGGCCCATGCCTGGGCGAGCGGCGCCCCGGCCCCGCTGGGCCGGGTGGCCACCTGCGCCAAGAGCCTGGCCGCTGCCGTGGTCGGCGAACACACCTATCCGCTTTGCCTGGCCAACACCCAGGAACTGGCAAGCGTAGGAGAAGGTGCCATTCGCCGGGCCATGACGCACCTGATCTATCAGACCAAGCTGCTGGCCGAACCCGGAGCCGCCGTGGGTGTCGCCGCCCTGCTCGAGAACACCATGAACCTGCCGCCCCGTGGCGATATCGTGGTGGTGATCACCGGAGGCAACATGAGTGGCGAGGAACTGAGCGAGTTCCTCTAACCTCTGCGACCGACACAATGCGGGGCTCTCAGCCCAGAATGAAATAGACGCAGGCGGCGGTAAGCCCACCCATCACGCCATTGAACACACGCCACGCCCGCGGCGTGTGCAGCCAGCGGCCGATGGCCGTGCCGAACCCTGCCCACAGCGCAATGCAGGGTAGGGCCACCAGTTCGGCGAATCCCGCCAGCATAAGGGCGTTCATGATCGTATCGCCTCCCTGGGGAAGGAAGCCCGCCATCAGCGCCAGCCCCATGACCCAGGCCTTGGGATTGGCAAACTGGAAGGCCGCCGCCTGCCAGAAGCTCAGCGGCCGCCCTTCGCCACGACGTCGCAGGTCCGGCGGTGGTGCCGTGGCGATCTTCCATGCCAGGTAAAGCAGGTAACCGCTGCCCACGATACGCAGGGCGGTCTGGACCACCGGGTAGCGCTCGAAGACCAGCCCCAACCCCAGGGCGATACCGGCGAATAGCAGGAAGCAGCCCCCCAGAATGCCGAAGATATGTGGCAGGGTGCGCATGAAACCGTAGTTGGCCCCAGAGGCCGTCAGCATCACGTTGTTCGGCCCGGGGGTGATGGTCATGGAAATCATGTAGAGGGCCGCCGGCCCGAGTAACGCCAAAGCTTCCATTATTGCATCCCTACAATTTTGCCTGAATCGGTTGGTTTTGCGCGCACTTCCCAGCATAATGGGC
>ERZ869909.1175-NODE-1175-length-22319-cov-83.111051_pt1 | contig 22319 bp, 27 predicted proteins | sample MGYA00520892_ERZ869909 | MGnify/ENA primary metagenome ERZ869909 (study PRJEB32215, sample SAMEA104723947) | bioreactor metagenome | biome: bioreactor; feature: anaerobic bioreactor; material: water | place: China | collected 2015-03-12 ... | reverse complement strand
GGCAATCAGGTCATCGCCGAAAAACTATCCCAGATCACCAGCGGCATTAACCCACGGGGTCTCCTTCCCGCTTACGATGGACGAGCCGCTGGGCGCGCTGGACAAACAGTTGCGCGAACACATGCAGTTCGAGATCACCAAGCTTGCCCATGATCTGGGTATCACCACGGTCTATGTCACCCACGACCAGACCGAGGCGCTGACCATGTCAGACAATGTCGCCGTGTTTAACGATGGTCGTATCCAGCAGCTTGCGCCGCCCGAAGACCTCTATGAACGCCCCGCGAACAGCTTTGTGGCGCAGTTCATCGGCGAGAACAACAAGCTTGAAGGCGTGGTTGAATCGATCAATGGCGAGCGCTGCACCGTGCGGCTGGATGATGGCACGGTGATCGATGCTCAGCCGATCAATGTCAGCAAGGTTGGCGAACGCACCCGCGTCTCCATCCGGCCCGAGCGGGTTGAATCAAACCCCGAGCGCCTGCCCCCCGATGCCCATCTGGTCGAGGCCGAGGTGATGGAGTTCATTTATATGGGCGACACTTTCCGCTTCCGCCTGCGGGTGGCCGGGCAGGATGATTTCGTGATGAAATATCGCAACGCCCAGGACCAGAATCGGCTCACTGCCGGTCAGAAGATCCGAATCGGCTGGCTGCCGCAAGATTGCCGCGCGCTGGACGCCTGAAGGCGCCAGTGGCGACCCACGCGCCGTCCGAATGCCCGCACGGCGGCTTGGCAGATAAAGAGCGGGCAATGACAACAAGGGAGCAATCCGATGAAACTTAAAACCGTGCTCATGGGGGCCGCAGGGGCCATGGCGCTGAGCGTCGGCGCCACTTCGGCGCAGAATATGGCCAATGAAATGACCGTCGTCTCCTGGGGCGGCGCCTATCAGGCGTCACAGGTGAACGCCTATCTGAACCCCTATGCTGCCAATACCGGCATCAATATCGTCACCGATGAAAGCTCGCCCGATGCGGTGGCGCGTCTTCGCGCCATGGCCGAAGCCAGCAACCTGACCTGGGATCTGGTCGATGTTGAAGCGGCCGATGCCATGCGTCTTTGCGACGAGGGCCTGGCCATGGTCATCGACCATGATGAAATGCTGGCGCCCGCACCTGACGGGACGCCCGCAAGCGTCGATTTCGGCGAGACCATTGCGTCAGAGTGTTTCATTCCGCAGATCGTCTTCTCGACAACCTTCGGTTACCGCACCGATCTGGTGCCCGAGGGGGTCGAGCCTCCGACCGATGCCTGCGCGGTCTTCGACCTGGATACCTATCCGGGGCGTCGTGCGCTCAATCGTCGGCCGGTGGGCAACATGGAATGGGCGTTGCTGTGCGATGGCGTTGCCATGGCCGATGTCTATGAAACGCTGGAAACCGAAGAGGGCATCCAGCGCGCCTTTGCCAAGCTCGACACCATCAAGGATCAGACGATCTGGTGGGCCGCCGCCGCCGAGACCCCGCAGCTTCTGGCGGATGGAGAGGTCTTCATGGGCTCCACCTATAACGGCCGCCTGTTCGCCGCCATCGCCGAGCAGGATCAGCCGATTGGCATGGCCTGGGGGTATCAGATGCTCGATCTTGACGGTTGGATTGTGCCGACCGGTCTGCCCGAGGATCGTCTGGCCCGCGTGATGGACTTCCTCTACTGGGGCACCGATACCCAGCGCCTGGCTGATCAGGCGCAGTATATCTCCTACGGTCCGGCGCGCGCCTCGTCGCAGCCCTTTGTTTCGACTCATGCAACGCTGGGAATCGAGATGGGGCCGCACATGCCTACCGCGCCCGAGAACATGGAGGGTGCCTTTGTGACCAACTACCTGTGGTGGGCTGACTATCGCGATGAGATGGATGCCCGTTTCCAGGCCTGGCTGGCCCAGTAAATGACGGGTATCCGGCCCGGTTGATATACGTCACCGGGCCGGAATGCGACCACCGGTCGGGGCTTGCACCGCGCGTTGGTGCAGGCTCTCCGAAGACCCAGAAGCGGACCTGAAAGCGAGAAGTATGATGAGCGCGACAGCGAGTGATACCGACAGCCTGGAACTGCGCGGCGGCGTGCCGCTCAAACGCAGCCTCCAGAACGCGTTGCGGCGTCAGAAACTGCGCGCGCTGCTCTTGATCGCGCCGCTTCTGGTGTTCATCGTTCTGGGCTTTCTGATGCCCATCGGGTCGATGCTGTTTCGCTCGGTCGAGAACCAGATCGTGCAAGAGAGCTTGCCGAACACCGTCATTGCCCTGCGCGACTGGGACAAACGTGGAACCGAACTGCCACCTGAAACGGTCTTTGCAGCGCTGGTGGCTGATTTGCAGGTGGGTTTCGCCGAACGCACGGCTTTGAACTTTGCCCGGCGCATGAATTTCGAGATCACGGGCTTCACCACCATGGTTCGCCGTGGCCAGCGTGAGATTCCGACCTGGGATCTTGAAACCGATGGCCCATTTCGCGAGCGGATGATTGATCTGCACCGCGGCTGGGGCGAACTGGCCACCTGGCGCGGGATACAGGCCTATTCCTCGCCCTACACCATCGGCTATTATCTCGCTGCGGTGGACATGACGATGGTCTCGGGCCAGATCGAGGCCATGCCGCCCGAGATGTCGTTGCACCAGATGCTGTTCTGGCGAACCGCCTGGATGAGCGGGCTCATCTGCTTTCTGGCACTGCTGCTGGGCTATCCGATCGCGTATCTTCTGGCCAATATCAAGGAACGCCACGCCAACCTGCTGCTGATACTGGTGCTTCTGCCGTTTTGGACATCGCTATTGGTTCGCACCTCGGCCTGGAAGGTGCTGTTGCAGGAACAGGGCGTGGTGAACCAGATCCTTGTGTATATCGGGTTGGTGGCCAGCGATAACCGATTGCAGATGATCAACAACAAGCTGGGCGTGATCATCGCCATGACGCATATCCTGCTGCCGTTCATGATCCTGCCGCTCTATTCGGTAATGAAAACCATCCCGCCCAGCTATGTCCGGGCCGCCAAATCACTGGGCGCGAATGACTGGACAGCTTTCTGGCGCGTCTATTTCCCGCAATCGGTGCCGGGCATCGGCGCGGGGGCGATCCTCGTGTTCATCATGGCCGTTGGTTACTACATCACGCCTGAACTGGTGGGCGGCCCCTCAGGCATGTTCATCTCGAACCGGATCGCGCATCAGTGGACGGTATCGGGCAACTGGGGCCTCGTCGGAGCATTGGGTACGATCCTTCTTGTTGCCGTGCTGGTGCTCTACTGGGTCTATGACAAGATTGTCGGCATCGACAACGTAAAGCTGGGGTAAAGAGAAATGGCACTTCCAAGCTACGCCTCTCCGCTGCAACGCGCCTGGTATTACGGCTTCCGGGTCATCTGCGCGCTGATCTTCTTCTTCCTGATGTTCCCGATCATGGTGATCGTGCCGCTGTCGTTCAACGCGCAGGATTTTTTCACCTTCACACCGGAGATGCTGGCGCTTGACCCTGCGGGTTATTCGCTCAAACATTTCCGCGATTTCTTTACCAACCCCGACTGGCAGCACGCGATGCGCAACTCGCTGACCATCGCCCCCATGGCAACGCTGGTCTCGGTCTCGTTGGGCACGCTGGCCGCGATCGGCCTCAGCCAAAGCCATGTGCCCTTCAAGCGCGTGATCATGGCGGTGCTGATATCGCCGATGATCGTGCCGCTGATCATCTCGGCGGCGGGGATGTATTTCTTCTTTTCGTCGATAGGATTGCAAGGCACTTATTGGGGGGTGGTGCTGGCGCATGCGATCCTGGGCATTCCCTTCGTCATCATTACCGTCACCGCCACGATGGTCGGTTTTGATCGTTCACTGACCCGCGCTGCCGCGTCCTTGGGCGCAGGGCCGGTGCGCACCTTTCGCAAGGTGCAACTGCCGCTGATCCTGCCGGGCGTCATCTCTGGTGGGTTGTTTGCCTTCATCACGTCGTTCGATGAGGTGGTGATCGTGATCTTCGTCGGTTCAGCAGGACAGCGAACACTGCCCTGGCAGATGTTCATCGGCCTGCGCGAACAGATCAGCCCGACCATCCTTGCGGTGGCCACGCTGATGGTGGGGCTGTCGATCCTGCTTCTGGCGACTTTGGAAATGCTTCGCCGCCGCAACGAACGGATGCGCGGCATGACCCCGGCCTGAACGAGGAAACAGAAGGGGCGGCGCTGCCCCGGTCGCCCCTCGGGCGTTCGCTGCTGGGGCTTTACATCGGAAGGCCCCCCACAGGCCCAGAGGGGGTACAGCCCCCAACCACGTGCGCGTACTTTACAAATCTGGTTCAGACCAGCGCCAGCTTTTCGCGAACAAAGCGTTCCAGTTCGGCAGCGGGGCGGGCGCCGGACAGGCGCGCGACCTCGCGTCCCTTGTGGAACAGGATGAAGGCGGGGATGCCGCGGATGTTGTAGCGAATGGCGGCATCAGGATGGCTTTGTGTATCGATCTTTGCCAGCCTGACCTGTGGGGCGAGGTTACGCGCGGCGCGTTCAAACTCGGGTGCCATGGCCCGGCAGGGGCCGCACCACGGAGCCCAGAAATCAACCAGAAGGGGCAGATCGTCGTTCCTGGCAGATTTCTCAAGCACCTTGAGATCAAGCGCGGCGACCTTGCCGCTGTTCAGCCCGTGCCCACAGATACCGCATTTCGGGTTGGCGGCGATCTTGTCTGCGGGAAATTGGTTGGACTGGCCGCATTCAGGGCAGGTAAGGCGGGTTTTGCGGTCGCTCATGGCGCGCTCCTACGTATTCCGGTTCAGGAATGTATAATGGGGGCTGGCCGCGTCCGCTTCAACCCCTGTCAGGCACGTGGCGGGCGGGGTTTGTAGACCGGCAGCCGCCAGCCAAAGCGCATCGAACCTGCGCGCAGCAGGAAGGTCGCCGCTGCGCAACCCAGAAGCGCTGTCTGCATGCCCAGGCCCAGCCAGATCAGGCCCAGCGCCGTGAGGGCGCCGAAGAACGCTGCACTGAGGTAAAGCTCGCCCTGCCGGAGCACCATCGGCACCTCGTTGCAGACCACATCGCGCATCAGCCCGCCGAAAGCGCCGGTGGCCATGCCCATCATCACCACCACCGCAGGCGATTGCCCCATGGCCAGCGCCACACCGGTTCCAGCAGGCACCGCCACCGCCAACGCGCCTGCATCCAGCCAGTCGAGCGTTCGGCGGCGCGATTCAAGCAGATGAGCGGTGAAGAAGACCAGCACCGCCGCCGCGCAGGCCGTGCCGATCATCCAGGGGGCGGCGATCCAGAACACAGTGTCACGGTTGAGAAGCAGGTCACGCACCGTGCCACCGCCGACGGCCGTCAGGCTGGCAATGAACAGAAAGCCCACCAGATCAAGTTGCGCGCGGCTGGCCGCCAATGCCCCGGTCAGCGCGAAGATGAACACTGCCAGATAATCGAGCGTGACCAGAAGGCCCATCAGCGCGCCCCGCCTGCTGCCGCTTTGCCGGTTGACGGCTTGAACGGTGCCATGCCGGCGCGCGCCAGTTCGTCGGCACGTTCGTTTTCGGCATGACCGGCGTGGCCCTTGATCCAGTGCCAAGTGACCTGGTGGCGCGCCTGCGCCGCGTCCAGCCGTTGCCACAGATCCACGTTCTTGACGGGTTTCTTGTTGGAAGTGCGCCAGCCGTTCTTCTTCCAGCCGTGAATCCAGCCTGTTACCCCGTTTTTCACATAAGCGGAGTCGGTGGTGATGGTGATATGCGAGGGCCGGGTCAGCGCCTCAAGCGCCATGATTGCGGCCATTAACTCCATCCGGTTGTTGGTGGTTTCGGCCTCTCCGCCAGACATCGTTCGTTCTTTCAGCACGTCCGTGCCGTTCGACGCGCGCAGCAGTACGCCCCAACCGCCCGGACCCGGATTGCCGGAGCAGGCGCCATCCGTCCATGCGAAAACCTCAGGCATGGCGGGCGATCCACAGACAGGCGATCACCACCGCCGAGACTGGCAGCCGCAGGACAAGCCACCAACGCGGGGCAAGCCCCTTGGCCTGATAGACTGCATCGAGCACTAGCACGCCCAGAAAGCCCGCTATCAGATGGGCAAGCGCCTGCCCCTCCAGCGCCCAGGGGTGCCGCAGCGCAAAAAAGAAGGCATAGAGCGCGGGCAGCACGCTGAGAGCATAGGCCCAAGGCGCGCCGCCACTGCGGCTGGCAAAGCCCCAGAGGACGCCCGACATGAACGACAGGATCACCACGCCATAGGCCACGATCAGCGCGCGCCCTTCACCGGGCCAGAAACCCAGCACCATGGCCGCGCCGATGAGGAAGGGAAGGGTGCCCGCCGCCGTCAGGATGATGGCAATTCTTGGCGGCCTCATGCCGGAACCCTGAGCACGCGCGGAACCTTGAACTCTACCCTTTCCACAGCGGTCTCCACCAATTTGCGCGTCAGGTCATAACGGGCGGCGAAGGCGTCAATCACCTCATTGATCAGAACCTCGGGGGCACTGGCCCCTGCCGTGAGGCCGACAGCGCGCACGCCTTCCAGAGCGCGCCAGTCGATATCCGTGGCGCGCTGGATAAGCTGGGCATAATCGCACCCTGCCGCGCGCCCGACCTCGACGAGGCGTTTGGAGTTCGATGAATTGGGCGCGCCGATCACCAGCAGCGCGTCGATCTTGCCCGCGATCTCCTTCACCGCAGCCTGGCGGTTGGTGGTCGCATAGCAGATGTCTTCCTTGTGGGGGCCAATGATTGCCGGAAACCGTGCCTTCAACGCGGCAACGATCGCGGAAGTGTCATCGACCGACAATGTGGTCTGGGTGATGAAAGCCAGCCGCCCGGGATCTCGCGGGGCGATGCGGGCCACATCGTCAACCGTTTCGACCAGAAGCACCTCGCCCTCGGGAAGCTGACCCATGGTGCCAACGGTCTCGGGGTGGCCGGCATGGCCGATCATCACCATCTGCAGGCCGTTTTCATGGTGGCGCTCGGCCTCGATATGGACCTTCGACACCAGTGGGCAGGTGGCGTCGACATAGATCATCTCGCGTGCTTCGGCGGCAGCGGGAACGGATTTCGGTACGCCGTGGGCCGAAAAGATCACCGGCCGGTCATCCGGGCATTCATCCAGTTCTTCGACAAACACCGCCCCCAACGCGCGCAGGCTGTCCACAACGTATTTGTTGTGCACGATCTCGTGGCGCACATAGACCGGTGCGCCCCATTTCTGAAGCGCCATTTCCACGATCTTGATTGCCCGGTCCACACCGGCGCAGAAACCGCGCGGGGCAGCCAGATACAGCGTGAGAGGGGATTTTTCCGGCATCAGAGGGGCTCCGTTTGATCAGTTCCAGACCTAAGGCCCAAGGCCCGCTCAGTCCAGCCCCCTCAGTCCAATGCCTTCAGCCCAGACCCACTGCATGCGCGGTCAGCCAGCCCAGCACAACGAAGCGCCCGGTCTTGGCGATGGTAACCAGCAGTGCGAACTGCCACAACGGTGTGCGCAGGGCGCCGGCAACCACCGTGAACCAGCCCAGCACCGGCGCCCAGCTCAGCAGAAGCGACCAGACACCCCAGCGTTCCCACCAGCGCCGGGCGCGCTGGAACCGCTTCTCATCAACGCGCAGCCAGCGATGCGCACCTGCATCCTCCAGCCGCGCACCGATCCAGTAATTGACAAAAGCCCCAAGCGTGTTGCCGACACTTGCCACCAGAACCAACAACCAGAGCGGCGAGATCCCGGCGAGTTGCAGGGCCACGAACACCACTTCGGACTGAAAAGGAAAGACGGTTGCCGCCAGGAAAGTTGCAGCGAACAACCCCGCGAGCGCGGTCAGCAAAGACGGTCAGGCATCGGCTTCGGTGTCATCGCGCTCAAACCGGCTGTCGCGCGGCTCGCGCGGGGGGCGGCCGATGACATCACGCAGCTCATCGAGTTCTATGAAGTTGTCGGCCTGGCGGCGCAATTCGTCGGCAATCATCGGCGGCTGGCTGCGGATGGTCGAAACCACCGAGACCCGCACGCCCTGGCGCTGTAGTGATTCAACCAACGGGCGGAAATCGCCATCGCCGGAAAACAGCACGGCATGGTCCAGCCGTGGGGCCAGTTCCATTGCGTTCACCGCCAGTTCGATGTCCATGTTGCCCTTGACCTTACGACGCCCGGCGCTGTCGGTGTATTCCTTGGCAGCTTTGGTGACCATCGTGTAGCCGTTGTAGTTCAGCCAGTCTATCAGCGGGCGAATCGGCGAGTATTCGTCGCTTTCCAGAAGCGCGGTATAGTAAAAGGCGCGCACCAGCTTACCCCTGCGCATGAATTCCTGCCGCAAGAGTTTGTAGTCGATATCGAAGCCAAGTGCCTTGCCAGCGGCAAACAGGTTGGCTCCGTCAATGAACAGCGCAAGCCGTTCGTCTTTGTAGAACATTGTGCTTCCTCTCGAAGCCGTGCAAAAGGACGGTGCCGCAGAATTGTTGAATGTCCCGCCATGACTCTGCAGAATCTGGCAAGTTGTGTCGATCAGTGGCTAACCTACCCTGCAACTGGCACGGACTGGGGGGATTCATAGGTATGCAAATTGCAAACTGCAACCATTTCCTCATCGCGCTGGGGGCAAATCTGGGTGGATCGGTCAGGAAAAACGCCGAAGCGATCCATTCAGCTATCGGAATGATTGAACGGATGGGCGTCAAGGCCACCATGACGAGTAATCTGTGGCGCACGCCTGCTTTTCCTGCCGATTCGGGGCCGGATTTTGTGAATGCCTGTGCACGCCTTGAAACGACGCTGGAGCCACAGGCGTTGCTGGACGTTCTGCACGAGGTTGAGGCCCGTCTGGGCCGGGTGCGCGGTGTGCGCTGGGCGGCGCGGGTAATCGATATCGATCTGCTGGCTGCCGGCGACCGGATTGTGCCGGATCGCATGAAAGTTGCGTTCTGGATGAATCTACCCCCCGATGATCAGCGTCAGCTTACCCCGGATGAACTGATTCTGCCGCATCCACGGATGCATGAGCGGGCTTTTGTGCTGGTGCCGCTGGCCCAGATCGCCCCGGATTGGCAGCATCCGGTGCTGAAAAAGACCGTTCGGGCGCTGGAAATGGCGCTCGATCCGGTCGAGCGCGCCGCGATCAGGCGGATTTGACCGCTGCCAACCCTGCTTTGGCTTGTCAATCCCGGCTGATGCCGTTAGATACCAAAGGCTGATCCTCCCAAAGACGGAAATGGAGCATTGCATGGCCCGCGTGACGGTCGAAGATTGCGTTGACAAAGTCCCGAACCGGTTCGAGTTGGTGATCCTGGCTGCGCATCGTGCGCGTGAGCTGGCCGCAGGCTCGCCTATCACGGTTGACCGCGACAACGACAAGAACCCGGTGGTCGCGCTGCGCGAGATCGCCGATGAAACGCAGTCCGCCGAAAGCCTGCGCGAGCGGCTGATCGAAAGCATGCAGACCCAGATCGAGGTCGATATGCCCGAAGAGGACGATATGGCGCTTCTGATGAATGCGCAGGTTGACCGCCCGGCGACAGACGACATGAGCGAAGAGCAGATGCTGCGCCAGCTTCTTGAAGCGCAGGGCCAGCAAGGGTGAGCAGGATGCGTGCAGGGTCAGGCCGTGATCACGCCCGATGACCTTGTTGCGCTGGTTCGCAATTACAACCCCGACTGTGACGAAGGCCTGATCCGCCGCGCCTGGGATTATGGCGCGGCGATGCATACGGGCCAGACCCGTTATTCTGGCGAGCCGTATTTCACACATCCTGTTGCGGTGGCCTCCATCCTGACGGAAATGCGTCTGGATGATGCGACCATCGTCACCGCACTTCTGCACGACACAATCGAAGATACCCGCTCGACCCGTGACGAGGTCGCTAAGCTTTTCTCGCCCGAAATCGCCGAACTGGTTGATGGTGTCACCAAGCTGACAAATCTTCAGCTTTCATCGTCCGAAGCCAAGCAGGCCGAAAACTTCCGCAAGCTTCTGATCGCCATGTCGCGCGATCTGCGGGTGATCCTGGTCAAGCTTGCCGACCGTCTGCACAATATGCGCACCATCCGCTCGATGCGGCCTGACAAACAGGCGCAGAAAGCGCGGGAGACCATGGATATCTTTGCCCCTCTCGCTGGTCGCATGGGTATGCAATGGATGCGCGAGGAGTTGGAGGATCTGGCCTTCCGCGTCCTCAACCCCGAGGCACGCAATTCCATCCTGCGCCGTTTCATCACCCTGCAACGCGAGTCCGGCGATGTGATGGCCCGGATTACGGCGGATATCCGGCTGGAGTTGGAGAAGGCCGATCTGGACGGCACGGTCTATGGTCGTGCCAAGAAACCCTATTCGATCTGGCGCAAGATGCAGGAAAAGGATCTCGCCTTTTCGCGCCTCTCCGACATCTATGGCTTTCGCATCATCGTCGATGACGTGGCGCAGTGCTATCAGGTGCTGGGGCTGATCCACCAGCGCTGGCGCGCGGTGCCGGGGCGGTTCAAAGACTATATCAGCCAACCAAAATCCAACGGCTACCGCTCAATTCATACCACCGTTTCAGGGCGGGACGGCAAGCGCGTCGAAGTCCAGATCCGCACCCGCGAAATGCATGAGGTCGCCGAGGCCGGGGTCGCCGCGCACTGGGCCTACAAGGACGGAACCCGCACCGCCAACCCCTTCGCCGTTGATCCCGCAAAATGGATCGCCACGCTGACCGAGCGTCTGGATTCATCCGAGGATCATGACGAGTTTCTTGAGCATGTGAAGCTTGAGATGTATTCTGATCAGGTTTTCTGTTTCACGCCCAAGGGCGATGTGATCCAGTTGCCGCGCGGCGCCACACCGCTGGATTTCGCCTATGCGATCCACACCCGCATCGGCCATGCCACGGTTTCGGCCAAGGTTGACGGGTTGCGCGTACCGCTCTGGACTCGGCTGCGCAATGGCCAGTCGGTCGAGATCATCACCGCCGAGGGGCAACGGCCGCAAACCAGCTGGATCGAACTTGTCCATACCGGTCGCGCCAAGGCTGCCATCCGCCGCAGCCTGCGCGAAGAGGACCGCGAGCGTTTTGTCCGGCTGGGCCGGGAGTTGACGCGCGTCGCCTTTGAAAACCTGGGTCGCCGCGTGAGCGACAAGGCGCTGGATACCGCGGCGAACAAGATGGGTCTGAAGGGGCCGCAGGATCTGCTGGCACGGGTGGGCAGCGCCGAACTCAGCGCGCGCGTCGTGGTCGAACAGCTTTACCCGGAACTCGTTGCCAGCCAGACCGAGGAAATTGATGCCGCGCGCCCGGTTGTGGGGCTTGAACCCGGTCAGAGTTTCCGCCGCGCCAATTGTTGCCAGCCGGTCCCGGGCGAGCGGATTGTCGGCATCACCTATCGCGGCAAGGGCGTGGTGGCCCATGCCATTGACTGCGCGGTGCTGGCTGGACTGGAGGATCAGCCGGAACGCTGGATTGATCTGCGCTGGCACGAAGGGCGCCACCCGGCCATCCATGCTGTTGCGCTGGAACTGACAATCTCGAACAACACCGGTGTGCTGGGCCGGGTCTGCACCTTGATCGGCGAGCAAAAGGCCAATATCTCGGATCTCAGGTTTCTGGACCGCAAGCCGGACTACTTCCGCATCTTTGTCGAGGTCGATGTGCGCGACGCCGAACATCTGCACCGCATCCTGACGATGCTTAACGCCGAGAACGATGTCGCACAGGTCACGCGGCTGCGCGATCCGACCAGACAGCCCTGAGCCAAGGGGGCAAGGCAGCGTGGTTTTCAAGCGTCGAACCAGAAAGGGAGTGCTGCGCACCATCGCGGAATTCTTTTATCCGCGCGGTGGCTGGCGGCGCTCCACGTCCTATGTCCTCCACCGTTTGCGCCGGCTGCCCGATACGCCTCATCGCATCTGCATTGGTATCGCCTGCGGGGCTTTCGTGTCGTTTCTGCCGATATACGGGCTGCATTTCGTGGCGGCGGCACTGCTGGCCTGGGTTCTGCGCGGCAATATCCTTGCGGCACTTCTTGGTACGTTTTATGGCAACCCCATAACCTTTCCGATCATGGCGGTCTCTGCGCTGGAGCTCGGCAACTGGCTCTTGGGTGAACCCGCCAGCATGTCGTTCTCGGCGGTTATGGGCGCAATCGGCCGCGCCAGTTCGGAACTCAGCCACAATCTGATGTCGGTTTTCACCGGCGAGACCGTTCACTGGGGACGGTTGCAGACTTTCTGGTGGCGTGTTTTCCTGCCGTTTCTTATTGGCGGTACGTTGATTGGCGCGCCCAGTGCGGTAGTGATCTATTTTATCCATCTGCCGTTGGTGCGCGCCTATCAGCGCAGCCGCCAGAAGTATTTGCGACAACGGTTTGAAGAGGCACGCAGCCGTCAGCGCGCCCGGAACAGCGGAGAAGAGCCATGACCAACTCCAGACTGAGGCTTGGCGTGAACATCGACCACGTCGCCACCCTGCGCAATGCGCGCGGCTCGGCCTATCCTGACCCGGTACGCGCGGCCCTTGTGGCACAAGAGGCCGGGGCCGATGGCATCACCGCCCATCTGCGCGAGGATCGGCGCCATATTGTTGATCTGGATATCGAGCGGTTGATGGAAGTGATCGCACTTCCCCTCAACTTCGAGATGGCCGCCACCGCCGAGATGCAGGCGATTGCCCTGCGCCGCCGCCCGCATGCAGTGTGCCTGGTGCCCGAGAAACGTGAGGAACGCACAACCGAGGGCGGGCTCGACGTGGCGGGCGATATTGGTCGCCTGACCGATTTCATCGCCCCTTTGCGTGAGGCCGGTTGCCGGGTGTCGCTGTTCATCGGCCATGATCCTCGCCAGATAGAGGCGGCGGCGACGGTCGGCGCGCCGGTGATCGAACTTCATACCGGCCACTACTGCGACCTGATCGCCGAAGGCCGCCCCGAAGCCGCAGCCGCGGAACTGAAGGCGCTGAGCGCAGGGGTGGCGCGGGCGCATGCCGCCGGGCTGGAGGTGCACGCCGGACATGGCCTGAGCTTTGACACCGTGACCCCCTTCGCCGCCATGGCCGAGTTGCGAGAGCTGAACATCGGCCATTTCCTGGTGTCCGAGGCGGTTTTCATGGGATTGGGCCCGGCGATTGCCGAGATGCGCCGGTTGATGGATGACGCGCGCGGCTGAATGCTGCACGGCAAAGGGGATGGTCGATGATTCTGGGTGTCGGTACCGATCTGGCCAATATCGACCGAGTCGCGGGCACACTAGAACGCTTCGGCGACAGGTTCCGTCAACGAGTCTTTACTACGACCGAACTTGGCAAGGCCTCCAGAAGGCGAGACGAGGCGGGGACGCTGGCCAAACGCTGGGCCGCGAAAGAGGCCTGCTCGAAGGCACTGGGAACAGGGCTGCGGATGGGGATCAGTTGGAAGGACATGGCGGTGTCCAACCTGCGAACCGGTCAGCCGGTAATGGAACTAACCGGCTGGGCCGCCGAGCGACTGGCCGCTATCACGCCCCCGGGGCATGAGGCAATAGTCCATGTCAGCCTGACGGATGACCACCCCTGGGCGCAGGCGTTCGTGGTCATTGAAGCACGCCCTGGTTCCACCTTCTGAAGCGGCACCGTTGCCGTACTGGCGACAAAAGCGCCTTCGAAGGCGCTTCCCCCACGCGATTTCGAAATCGCGTATGTGCCGCTGACCACAAGCGCCGCGCCACTCTTCTGCTCGGTTCAGGTTTATCAAGGAAGAGAGAAAGCGCCTTCGAAGGCGCTTCCCCCACGCGATTTCGAAATCGCGTTTTCTCGGTGCTATTTTCCCGCTTCGAACAGATCTGCCTGACCGGGCGCCCGCGGTGCTTCCAGCCCGATATGACGCCAGGCATTCGCGGTCAGCATCCGTCCGCGCGGGGTGCGGGCAATCAGGCCCTGTTGCAGTAAAAATGGCTCGATCACCTCTTCCACCGCATCGCGCGATTCCGACAACGCTGCCGCGATCGTCTCCACGCCCACCGGACCGCCACCATACCCTTCAGCGAGAAGCCTCAGATACCGCCGGTCCGCCCCGTCCAGCCCAAGATGGTCCACGCCAAGGCGGGTCAGCGCGTTGTCAGCCAACGCTCGCGTCAGCCTGCCATCACCCTCGACAAGCGCAAAATCGACCACCCGCCGCAATAGCCGCCCGGCAATGCGCGGGGTTCCACGCGCTCGGCGGGCAATTTCACTCACCCCTTCGGCCTCAGTGGCAATGCCCATCAGCCGCGCGCCGCGCTCCACGATCTGGCACAACTCGGCTTCGTTATAAAACTGCAGCCGGGTGGGGATGCCGAACCGGTCGCGCAACGGCGTGGTCAACAGACCCAAACGCGTCGTTGCTCCTACCAGCGTGAAGGGTTGCAGTTCGATGCGCACGGTGCGCGCCGCCGGGCCCTCGCCGATCACCAGATCAAGCTGGAAATCCTCAAGTGCGGGGTAAAGAACTTCCTCGACAACAGGGTTCAGACGATGGATCTCGTCGATGAACAACACATCGCGCGCTTCCAGATTGGTCAGAATCGCGGCCAGATCGCCTGCTTTGGCCAGCACCGGCCCGGATGTCATGCGAAACCCCACGCCCAGTTCGCGCGCCATAATCTGCGCCAGTGTCGTCTTGCCCAGGCCGGGCGGGCCATAGAAAAGCGTGTGATCCATTGCCTCGTTGCGCATCCTGGCGGACTGGATGAAGACGCGCAGATTGGCGCGAGCCTCATGCTGTCCGATGAACTCGTCCAGCATCTGCGGGCGCAGCGCGCGGTCGGCATCATCGGGCTGGCGATCAGGGCGCAGGGTGGGGTCCGGGGTACTCATGAGATCAGCGTGTTCCATCGGTCCGGGCTTGGCAAGAGCGGCGAAGTCACCGGATCAGCTTTTCGGCGCCAGCAGGCGAAGCGCGGCACGGATCAGGGCGGGTGTCTCGCTTTCGTTATCGGCCGCCTGCGCCACGGCCGAGGCGGCATCGGAGGGTGCATAGCCAAGATTGGTCAGGGCCGAAAGGGCATCGGCCTGGGCTTGGGCCGATTTTCGCACCGCGTCGGAGCGCGCATTGGCGCGCTTCGCAACAGGAGGGGAGGTTGGCGAAACGGCATCGTCATCGGGCACCTCGACCATCGGCGCATCGTCCAGGTCCGGCGCGGTCGTGGACAGTGCCATGACCGCCGGTGCCTTGTCCTTGAGTTCCAATACCACGCGCTGCGCCAGTTTCGGGCCCACGCCCGGCGCCTTGCGGATCGCACCCGCATCGCCCACGGCCAGCGCCCGAGCTACCCCGTCTGGCCCAAGCGTGCCAAGGATCGCCATTGCTGCCTTCGCGCCGACGCCTTGAACCGAGATCAGAAGGCGGTGCCATTCCTTTTCGGCCAAGGTCAGAAAGCCGAAAAGCTGCAATAGATCCTCGCGCACCAGCATCTCGGTATAAAGCGCGGCCATGCCACCAGGCCCCGGCATGGCCATCAGCGTGCGCTCCGAGACATGCACGATATAACCCACGCCGCGCACGTCCAGCAGAACATGATCGCTGCCCCGGTAATCAACCCGTCCTGACAGCTTGCCGATCATCCCGCCGCCCTCACCGCTGCCGCCCACCGCCCGGCGGATTGCGCGTGATGGGCGTGACAGATGGCGATGGCCAGCGCATCGGCGGCATCGGGTCCGTCGATCTGCACGCCGGGCAGTTGCATGCGCACCATATGATCGACCTGTTGCTTCGCGGCCTTGCCTACGCCAACCACTGTTTTCTTGACCGCGTTCGGGGCGTATTCGCCCACCGCCAACCCGGCCTGTGCCGGCACCAGAAGCGCGATTGCCCGGGCATGGCCCAGCTTCAGCGTGGCAACGGCGTCCTTGTTGACGAAGGTCTGCTCAACGGCTGCGCAATCAGGGGCGAAACGGGCAAGAACCTCGGCGAGTTGACCATGCAGGCTGAGAAGCCGTGTTGCCAGATCATCGCCCAGAGACTGGCAAACACCGTTGCCAACATGGCTCAGCCGGGTGCCGTTGACGTCAATAACCCCCCACCCCATGTTTCGAAGCCCGGGGTCGATGCCCATAACCCGCATGTGTTGCCACCTGTCCCTGAAATGCCTGCATGCCCCGACTGTGCCGGTGTTAATGAATGGTTAGCACGAAAAGTGAACACGCGCCAGTTGGAAATGGCTGCGAGGGGCGCGCGGGTAGTGGGCTTGCGACAGGGCGAGAACATGCTTAAAAGAGTGATATTCAGGCCGTGCCATCGTTTGAATCGGTGCGCGCCTTTTTTTCGCTGCGCTGCGTCATGCGCTTTCTGCATGGCGGCAATGCAGCCAATCAATCTACTCGCTGCCTGATTTGTAGCCTATCTGGGTTGCAGAAGCGCAGTGCTTCAGCAGAATCAAAACCGTTTTATCAGGAGCCTAAGATGGCCTTCTTTGCTCACAGCCGCCCCGTCGCCGACGGCGTGTTCGGCGGTGGTCTTCGTTTTTCGTTCGGTGATTTCTTTGCCGTCATCGCCGCATGGAACGACAAACGCGTAACCCGCCGTGAACTGTCAAAACTTTCGGATCGGGAGCTTGATGATATCGGGCTGTGCCGCGCCGATATTGATCGCGTGGTTGAACAACTGCGCTGAACTGACCGATCTGGAACAGGAAAACACCGCCCCGGAGCATCCGGGGCGGTGTTTTTCGTTGTGGTGTCTGGAAAGCTCTGTGTTTTCCAGCCTAACCTAGCGGGGCGCCGACGTCAGGACATCGGCGATCAGCCGGGTAAGCGGGTCAATCCCGCTTAACCAGAGGCGCAATGCCGAGGTGTCCTCAACAACGCGCGCGGCAAAGGCCGCCTCACCTTGCCAGGCAAGCGTGGCGCCCTTGAGCAGGAAGAAGCAAAAAAGCGTGGCGATCACAGCGCCGACAACCGCCATAGCACGGCGTCCGGGGGCGCGGTTTTGACGGCGACGGGCGGTAACATGGGCGGAAAGAACGCGCGCCTTGCGCTCATTGAATGTCGTGCGTTGCATGGGCGATCCTGTGGCAGTCCAGCGCCGTTTCACGGTGTCGCCCACCGGATTAGCCAACGAAAGAGGCGTAAATTTGGCGCGTTCTGGACGGGATCAGCCGCGCGTCAGGGTCAGGGTGCTCCACTCGCCGATGTCCTCGCGGTGGTGAAGCGAAAAGCCCTGCGCGGTATAGGCGGCCAGCACGTCCCCGGCCTGCGTCACCAGCAGCCCCGACAGGATCGCATACCCGCCGGGCGCGGTGTGGCGGGCCATGTCGGGGGCCAGCGCGATCAGGGGGCCTTTGAGGATATTGGCGAAAACCAGATCAAAGGGCGCGCGCTCTGCAATGCGCGGATGATCGAAACCCACGGCTTCAAGGCATTCGACCCGGCCCGCAAGATTGTTGGCCTGCACATTGGCCTCGGCTACCTCGACGGCGACGGCGTCGATATCGCTTGCCAGAACCGGATCAGGCCAGATGCGCGCCGCCGCCATCGCCAGAACCGCAGTGCCGCACCCCACGTCGATCGCGTTGCGACCCTGAAACCCGGCATCTGCCAGCCGGTCCAGTGCCTTGAGGCAGCCCAGCGTGGTGCCGTGGTGGCCGGTGCCGAAAGCCATCGCGGCCTCGATCAGAAGACCGATGCGGCCCTCGGGCAGCTTGTCGGCATCATGACTGCAGTAGACGAAGAAGCGCCCGGCCTCGACCGGTTTCAGCTCGCGCCGGACATGGGCAACCCAGTCAATCTCGGGAAGTTCCGAAACCGCGAAGGGCGCTGCGCCATGGGCTGCTGACAGAAGCGCAAGCGCGATGTCATCGGGAGGCTCGACGAAATAGGCGCCAACCTCCCACAGACCCGAGCCGTCCTCAAGTTCGAAGACGCCAACGCCGACGGGTTCAGGCTCCAGTTCCTCTAGCGCCTCGCCAAGCGCGGTGGCGCGGGCTTCGTCGGGCAGGGTGGTCAGGGCGGTGAAGGTGGGCATGCGCGCGGGCCTTTCAGATGTTCAGCGCGGCTTAGCGGCATGCCCCCAGCGCGTCAAGCGCGCAGCCCGACCGGGCAACTGACCCCGGTGCCGCTGATACCGCAATAGCCAGCGGGGTTCTTGGCCAGATATTGCTGGTGGTAGTCCTCGGCATAATAGAACTCCGATATCGGCAGGACCTCGGTAGTGATCGGCCCAAAGCCTGCGGCAGAAAGACGTGCCTGATAGGCCTCGGCGCTGGCGCGTGCGCTTTCATCCTGCCCGGAGGTTGTGGGATAAAGACCCGAGCGATACTGCGTGCCCCGGTCATTGCCCTGACGCATGCCCTGCGTGGGGTCGTGGTTTTCCCAGAAAACCTTGAGCAGCGCTTCATAGCTGATCACCTTGGGGTCATGGATCAACCGGACCAGTTCGCTATGGCCGGTGCGCCCGGTGCAGACCTCCTGATAGGTGGGGTTGGGCGTGTAGCCGGCACCATAACCGACCATGGTCAACCAGACACCCTCCATCGACCAGAACAGCCGCTCGACGCCCCAGAAACAGCCCATGCCAAGGATCACGACTTCCATACCCTCGGGGACAGGTGCCTTGAGCGGACGGCCGGAGAGGAAGTGCGTTTCGGCGGTTGGAATGGGATCGGCGCGACCGGGCAGGGCGTCGGCGGCGATGACCATGTCATATTGCCTGGAGGAGAAGAGCATCGGCGGAACCTTTGGCTGGAGGCTTCAGATAAAGATAGGGCGCGAAAGGACGCTTGGCAAATGGTCAGCCATCAAGACCGGGCTCATCGAGCAGATGACGGCCCGCGCGGTCTTCGATCTCGATCACCCAAAGATCGCGATCACGCGCCCGCTCCCGGCTGATCTGCGCATCGATCTGCGCCTCGGCGCCCTCGGCAAGTATGGTCCAGCGGCGGCGGTCTTCCATCAGGTCGAACAGGCGTTGATAAAGCGTGGCCTGGCCGTCGAGCGTGGCCAGCTTCACCATCACCGCCCCCGCCGTGGCATCCCCGCGGGCAACGACATAGGCGGGGATATCCGCCAGTCGCAGTCGGGTAAGGTAGGCGCGGACCCAGAAATCGGCGGTAAGTTGCGGTTGCATGTGCGAAACCTTGCCGGGGGCGGGGGAAGGGGGGCGTTGCCCCCCTCTTGGCCTGCGGCCAATTCACCCCCCAGGATATTTCTGAACAGATGAAGGGGAAGGGGCGCTTGTGTCGGGGCGTCAGTTTCCGTCCTTGAAATCAAGGCCCATTTCGCTGTAGCGCTCGGCCTCTTCCAGCCAGTTGGTGCGGACCTTGACCTGAAGGAACAGATGCACCGGGCGGCCCAGAAATTCGGCGATCTCCATGCGGGCGGCCTGGCTGATGCCCTTGATGGTTTCGCCCTTGTGGCCAAGCACGATACCCTTGTGCCCGTCGCGCGCAACATAGATCAGCTGGTCGATGCGCACCGAACCATCCTTGCGTTCTTCCCAGTTCTCGGTCTCGACCGTCAGCTCATAGGGGAGTTCCTGATGCAGGCGCAGGGTGCATTTCTCGCGCGTCATTTCGGCGGCGATCATGCGCATCGGCAGATCGGCGATCTGGTCTTCGGGGTAAAGCCACGGGCCTTCGGGTAACTGCTGGCCTAGCCAGTGGCGCAGCTTTTCCACCCCGTGGCCTTTTTCGGCCGAGATCATGAAGGTCTCGGCAAAGGGGTAGGCGGCGTTTAGTTTTTCGGACAGCGCCAGCAAGGTTTCGGCCTTGACCCGATCGATCTTGTTGATCGCCAGGGCCACGGGATGGCCGCTTGGCATGCGCTCGCGCAGGGTGTCGATGATCGCCTGCACGCCCTCGGTCAGGCCGCGATGCGCCTCGACCAGCAGAACCACGACATCGGCATCGGCAGCACCGCTCCAGGCGGCGGCGACCATTGCGCGATCCAGCCGACGGCGTGGGCGAAAGAGGCCTGGCGTATCGACGAGAATGATTTGCGCCGCGCCGTCAAGTGCCACGCCCCGGATGCGTGCGCGCGTGGTCTGCACCTTGTGGGTGACGATCGACACTTTCGCGCCGACCATTCGGTTGGTCAGGGTCGATTTGCCCGCATTGGGTTCGCCAATCAGAGCGACGAAACCTGCGCGGGTTGGTTCGGGGCCGGAATCAGGCGCATTTTCGGTCATGACTTGACCTCCAGTTGATCAAGGAGCGCGCGGGCGGCGGCCTGCTCGGCCTGACGTTTGGAACCGGCGGTCGCGCTGTGCGCCATGCCGTCGGCGAGGCGCACTTCGATGGTAAAGAGCGGGGCGTGGGGCGGGCCTTCACGGTGTGTCTCGTGGTAGACGGGCGGGGCCTCGCCCCGTGCCTGAACGAACTCCTGCAGCGCGGTCTTGGGGTCGCGCGCATCAAGTTCGCTGCTGGAAAGGCGATCAGCCCAATGACGCAGGATCACAGCGCGCGCGGCGTCCAAGCCGGCATCAAGATATACGGCGGCCAGCACGGCTTCCATCGCATCGCCCAGAAGCGTTTCCTTGCGCCGCCCGCCGGTGAGCATTTCCGAGCGCCCGAGCCGCAGCACATCGCCCAGCCCAATCGATCGCGCGATATCGGCGCAGGTTTCCTTGCGCACCAGCGCATTGTAGCGTGGGGCAAGCTGACCCTCGGTGGCATTGCTGTCGGCCTTGAGCAGCGTGTCAGCCATTACCAGCCCCAGAACACGGTCGCCCAGAAACTCAAGCCGCTGGTTGTCCGGCCTGGTTTTCGAGGCGATCGAGGCATGGGTGAGGGCGCGGGCCAGCAACTCGGGCCGGGTGAAGCGGTGGCCAAGACGATCGGCAAAAGCCAGTAGTTCTGCCGAAACCTTCATCACTGCAACCGGTGGAAAAAGCGGTCGCTGCGCCATGTCCAGAAAGCCAGCATCGAACTGCCCGCCGAAGAGAACATCACCCGGTCTGCACGGCCGATCAGGTGGTCGAAGGGAACGAAACCGACGCCACCGATATTGCGTGGTGCGCGGCTGTCGACCGAATTGTCGCGGTTGTCGCCCATGAAGAAATAATGCCCCTCCGGCACCGTATAGAGCGGGGTGTTGTCGGCAAATCCACGATCCTCGATGTTGAGGACCGGAAACTGCCGCCCGCCCGGCAGGGTTTCGATATATCGCGATTTGGTGCAGGCGCCCCCCTGACCGACCGGCGCGTTCTCGCAGCGCGGATACTGGCCGGCTGAGCCCTGACGCTCATAAGTTTCGGTAAAGACACCGGCGGGTTCCTGGGGGATGGCCTCGCCATTGAGGAAAAGCACACCCTCGCGCATCTGAACAGTGTCGCCGGGCAAGCCGATCACGCGCTTGATGTAATCGGCCCCGGAAACCGGGTGGCGGAAGACGACGATATCACCGCGCTCGGGTTCAGAACCCAGGATGCGGCCGGGAATGGGGCAAAGGCCGAAGGGACAGGACCAGCGCGAATAGCCATAGGCCATCTTGTTCACGAAGAGGAAGTCGCCGATCAGAAGCGTTTCCTTCATCGACCCCGAGGGAATCCAGAACGGTTGAAAGAAAAGTGTGCGGAACAATCCCGCGATCACCAGCGCCCAGACGATGGTTTTAACCGATTCAATCCAACCGTCGCTTTTGCCGCTTGCGCTGTTCATACTGTGCCTGCCCTGCCGGAATCCAGAAAATCGGCCGCTCCCCGCAGCGAGCGGCTGACAGGGCGCTTCATGCGGTGCCGGGGGGCGCGTGTCAAGCGCCGCGCCCGATCACACAGGCGTGGATTGCTGCGGTGCTCCCTGCGCCGGAGTTGCCTGCCACGCTCAGCCGACGATCGTGGCCTCGGTGGCGGCGCGCAAATCGGCCTCGCTGACACCATCGGCGCATTCAACAATCTTCAACCCGCCTTCGACGACATCAAGCACGCCAAGGTTGGTGATGATCCGGTTGACCACCGCCTTGCCGGTCAGCGGCAGGGTGCAGGACTTGAGCACTTTCGACTCGCCCGCCTTGTTGGTGTGGTCCATCACCACGACCACGTGTTTGACGCCGGCCACCAGGTCCATCGCACCGCCCATGCCCTTGACCAGCTTGCCGGGGATCATCCAGTTTGCCAGGTCGCCATTCTCGGCGACTTCCATCGCTCCAAGAATCGCCATGGCGATCTTGCCGCCACGGATCATGGCGAAACTTTGCGCCGAGTCGAAATAGGCGGTGTGGGGCAGGGCGGTGACGGTCTGCTTTCCCGCGTTGATCAGGTCAGGGTCAACCGCGTCTTCGGTGGGGAAGGGGCCGATGCCCAGCATCCCGTTTTCCGATTGCAGCGTCACATTCACCCCCTCGGGGATGTAATTGGCCACCAGTGTCGGGATACCGATGCCAAGGTTGACATACATCCCGTCTTCAAGTTCGCGCGCCGCGCGGGCGGCCATCTGGTTGCGGTCCCAAGC